>MTLC01000077.1_pt1 | contig 275309 bp, 218 predicted proteins | sample 1982451 | NCBI WGS metagenome assembly MTLC01 (sample SAMN05710165, study PRJNA340218) | biofilm metagenome | isolation source: sample SPH anode biofilm adapted to +100 mV | place: USA | collected 2012-02-03
ACCTCGTCGGCCACCACCGCAAAGCCACGCCCCTGCTCGCCGGCACGCGCCGCCTCGATGGCCGCGTTCAGCGCCAGGAGGTTGGTCTGATCCGCAATATCCTGGATAGTGCCGATGATCTCGCCGATCTGGTCGCTCCGTGCCCCCAGGCTCTCCACGGTCTTGGCCGTCTCCTGTACCCGGCCGGCAATCCGGCTCATCACCTGAACGGTATTCTCCACCACCGCAGAACCGTCCTGGGCGGTCTGACTGGCGTGCAGTGCCCCATCGGCAGCAGCATGGCAGCTGTTAGCGATATCGCCACTGGTGGCGGACATCTCTTCGCTGGCCGTGGCAACGGTGCTCGCCTGGGCCGCCATCTCCTCAGAACCGCTGGCCATCTCCGCCGAGGTGGAGTGGAGCTGGGTTGCGGCAGAAGCGACACGCTCACTGTTGCTCGCCACCATGGAGATTACCTCACTCAGCTTTCCGGCAGTGGCATTCACCTCTGCAGCCAACAGACCCATCTCGTCACGGCTCGTGATGTGGGAACGGGCAGCCAGGTTGCCTGCCGCCACCTCCTGTAAGGTCCCGAATACCGATTTCAACGGCCCTGATATCGAGTTGGCGATAAGCGTCCCTATTCCGAACGCACCCACGAGCAGACAGACGATGGTCACCAACAACACCATTCGCGAGCGCTTAAAGCTCACCAGATCGCGCTGGTACATCTCCTCACCTGCCTTGATATTGGCAGTCACCAGATCAGCCACGATCCCGGCAGGCTTACTGTAGATCGGAGCGACGGTTTCCGTTGCAAATTTGAGGGTTTCCTGAAGCGCCGCCGAGCTCCCTGCCGCATTTGCAGACTTGGCCATTTCCGCCAGCTTGGTCCCCTCCTTCACATAGGACTCGAACCCTTGCCTGAAAGCTGCCAGGCTCTCCTTTTCCCTGCTGTCGATCTCACTCTTCTCGATCTTCTCCAGCTTGCCACGGATATTCTCTGCCTCGGATACAAAATCCTTTTCTTTTTCTCCGATCTTTGCCGGGTCCTTGAGAGCCAGCATGTAGACCACGGCAAGACGCATCCCCAGAAAATGGTTCTTCAGGTCCTGCAGGAGAGCTGTCTCCTCCATCCCTTTGTTGAGATTCGACTCCGCATTACTCAGCCGGGACATGTTCATCACACCGATAACGCCAACCAGGACAAGCCCGATGCAACATGCAACCACCAATGCCATGATCTTTGACTTCACCTTCATGTCCGCCCAGATGTGCATCATGAACCTCCAGTCTTTTTTCTTAGCAGGTATTAACCGAAAATCATATTTTGCTTATTCGGATATTTATGATTCTTCTTAAGGAAAAATTAGGGGATACCCCTATATCAACACTCTCATTACCCTATAAACCCAATGTCGCCTGCTCACAAGCTCCAGACACTACATCTGACAACAAAAACAGCGAAGGGAGCAGGCACAATGCCTGCTCCCTTCGCTCAATCCATCATATCCGGCTCGCTCTACCGACCGGAAAACCTAACCAGTCGTCCCGTTTACGGAGCGTTTACCTTGAACTGCCGCACCAGCCGCTGCAGATCCTCTGCGAGGCTTGCCAGCTGCCCTGCGGCGGATGCCGACTCCTGGGCTCCCTTGGCGGTTTCGTGGACCACTTCGGTGATCTGGTGGATGTTGTTGGATATCTCGCCTGTGGTGGCGGTCTGCTCTTCGGCAGCAGTGGCCACCTGATTTACCTGCATGGTCACTGCGTTGATCTGCTCCAGAATCTCCTGCAGGGCGTGACCCGACTTGGCAGCCTCGTCCGTGCCGTTCTCCACCTCCCTGACCCCCTCTTCCATGGCTGTCACGGCGCTCCTGGTCTCATTCTGGATCGCCTTGATCATCTCGCCGATCTCACGGGTCGCCTTGGTGGTCCGCTCGGCCAGCGCCCGCACCTCGTCGGCCACCACCGCAAAGCCACGCCCCTGCTCGCCGGCACGCGCCGCCTCGATGGCCGCGTTCAGCGCCAGGAGGTTGGTCTGATCCGCAATATCCTGGATAGTGCCGATGATCTCGCCGATCTGGTCGCTCCGTGCCCCAAGGCTCTCCACGGTCTGGGCGCTTTCATGCACCCGACTGGCGATCCTGCTCATGACCTGGACCGTTTTTCCCACCACCTCGGCACCGGTAGTTGCCGTAGAGGTCGCACGGTTGCCCCCTTCGGCCGCCATCTGGCAGTTCCGGGCGATATCGCCACTGGTGGCGGACATCTCCTCGCTTGCGGTCGCCACGGTGCCTGCCTGGGCAGCCACCTCTTCGGCTCCGGTGGCTATCTGCTCTGCATTGGCCAACAGTTGGTTGGCCGCCGAGGCAACCTGGGTGGAGGTGTCGGAAACCTTGCCAATCAACTGTCGCAGGTTCTCGATCATGACCTCGAAAGAAGTGGCCAACTGCCCCACTTCGTCATTGGCAGCAACCGGAATATGGACATTGAGATCGCCCGCAGCAACCTTCTCCGCAGCCTGGGCCAGTTCCCGCACCGGCCTGCTGATCCTGCCGGCTATGAGCGACCCGACGACTCCGCCGATCCCCACGGCAAGCACCAGGAGAGAGATTACCCACCAGAGTGCCGAAGTATACGCCTTATTAATAAGGATTTTTGCTTCTTTTCCTTCCTTTTCGTTGTACGAGATCAGATCGCCAACGGCCTTCATTGCCGCATCGAAACTCTTTTTGCTGACGCCCCGCAGATAGGTCTTCCCTTCCTCATGTTTCGACTCCCGGCAGAGCACAAAGGTCTTTTTTGCCTCTTCAAAGTAACGCTCCGCCGTTGCACTCAGTTCATCGGCCTGTTTCTTCTCGTCGGCAGTCAGGTTCAACTTTACAAAGGCGTCCATCTCCTTTTTGAAATCGAGCCGGTTCCCATCCAGACGTGTCTCGTATTTATCCAGTTCTTCCTTGGTCAGGGAGATGGTCGCCTGCAGTTCCGACCTGCGGGCCGTGCCGACCAGGCTGTTCATCTTTGAAAGCAGCTCAGTGCTCGGCAACAGGTTCGTGGCCATGTCCGAGCCGACCTTATTCACCCGTCCGAGCTGAACCATCGCCAGTATGCCCAGGAAAACCGTCAATACCAACACACTGGAAAATCCCAACAGAATTTTCGTCCGGATTTTGAGTGATGACGCTGAAGACATATTCCTACCCCCTGTCAGCCATTTTCATGCATCTATGTAGTCTTGGTATCGACAGAATCGTCAACATACTGAGAGTTTTTTGATGAACAACTATCAACTGATGGGATACATAGAGTCTGGATTTGCTTTTCCCGGACGTTTTCGCTAGGATGAGCCATCATAACCGTTTTCAAGGAGTTGCCGATGACACCCAGGCTTCCTGCCGAATGGGAACCCCAGGACGGGGTCCTGCTCGCCTGGCCCCATCAAGGGACCGACTGGCGGCCGATCCTGCACGAAGTCGAGCCGGTCTTTGCGGCCATTGCCAGGGAGATCAGCAGGCATGAGACCGTGCTGATCGCCACCAGCGAACCGGCTGCGACAGAAAACCTGCTGCTCGGAGCGGGTGCGATAATGGCCAATATAAGGCTTTTCACCGGGGAGACCAACGATACCTGGGCCAGGGATTTCGGCCCCATCACGGTAATCGAGGATGGGAGCCCCAAGCTGCTCAATTTCGGGTTCAATGGATGGGGGCTGAAGTTCCCTGCCTATCTGGACAACTGCGTCACCAGCCACCTCTATGCCGCTGGCGCCTTTGGCGCAGTGCCCCTTGAAACCATCGGGCTGATCCTTGAGGGAGGAGGCATCGAAAGCGACGGCCACGGTACCATCCTCACCACGGCCGAGTGCCTCTTGAATCCGAACCGCAACCCCCACCTGTCGCGACAGCAGATCGAGACGGAACTGCGCCGTCACCTGGGGGCCGAGCGTCTCCTCTGGCTTGAGAACGGCTACCTGGCCGGCGACGACACCGATTCGCACGTGGATACCCTGGTCCGCCTCGGCCCGAACGACACCATCCTCCATGTTGCCTGTCCAGACCAGGACGACGAGCATTTTGCCTCCCTGGAGGCTATGGTGGACGAGCTGGCCTCGTTCCGCACCCCTGCAGGCACTCCCTACCGGCTGCTCCCCCTCCCCTGGCCCGAGGCCTGCTATGACGCGGATGGGGAGCGCCTGCCGGCAACCTATGCAAACTTTCTCATCATCAACGGCGCGGTGCTGGTCCCGACCTATCGCGATCCCGGCGATGCAGCGGCCCTGGCAACCATCCGCCAGGCCTTCCCCGGCCGCGAGGTGATCGGCATCGACTGTCTGCCGCTGATCCAGCAGCACGGATCGCTGCACTGCGTCACCATGCAGCTGCCGAAAGGAACTCTGGCACCCCGCTGACACCAGGGGGTGCGAGACGAACAGAGGAGTCAACATGACCTCCAGACTGAACATTGGCCTGGTCCAGCAACGTTGCACTGCTGACAGGAAAGCGAACATCGCCCGGAGTGTTGTGGGCATCCGCGAAGCAGCAGGGAAAGGGGCAGAGCTGGTAGTGCTTCAGGAGCTGCATTGCGGCCCCTATTTCTGCCAGACCGAGGATACGGGCTGTTTCGACCTGGCAGAGCCGATTCCCGGCCCATCCACCGGGGAGTTCGGCGCCCTGGCGCGGGAACTGGGCATTGTCATCGTTACCTCCCTGTTCGAGCGGCGGGCAGCAGGTCTCTGCCATAATACGGCGGTGGTCCTGGAGCGGGACGGCTCGATTGCCGGGATCTACCGCAAGATGCATATCCCCGACGATCCGAGCTATTATGAGAAGTTTTATTTCACCCCCGGCGACCTGGGGTTCACCCCCATCGCCACGTCGGTCGGAAAACTCGGCGTCCTGGTCTGCTGGGACCAATGGTACCCGGAGGCGGCCCGGCTCATGGCCCTTGCCGGGGCGGAGATCCTCCTCTACCCCACGGCCATCGGCTGGGATGCGGGCGATCACGCTGAAGAACAGGGACGACAACTGGAGGCCTGGATCACCAGCCAGCGCGCCCATGCCATAGCCAACGGCATCCCGGTGGTCAGCGTGAACCGGGTCGGATTCGAGCCGTCGCCCGAGGGGAATGGCGGGATTCAGTTCTGGGGGAATAGTTTCGTTGCCGGGCCGCAAGGGGAGTTCCTGGCCCGTCTGGGGAGTGAAGCGGAGGAGGTCGTAGTGGTGGAGATCGACCGGCAGCGGAGCGAGGCAGTCCGCCGGATCTGGCCGTTTCTGCGCGACCGGCGGATCGATGCCTATGGCGACATCCTGAAACGCTACCTGGACTAGCAGGTTTTCCAAAAGAGGGGTACGGGGATGGAACTGCTCGACATGCTCGCCAGCCAGCGGGTGCTCATGGCCATGATTACCCCTGCGGTATTGATTTCCGCATGCGGGACGCTGATCTTCTCTACTTCGGGACGGCTGGGGCGGCTCTTCGACCGGGTCAATGCCCTGAAGAGCGAACTGGAAGGGGTGCTGACGGGGAAACTCTGCCTGCCGGAACAACGTAACGCCTATATCAAGATGCAGATGGCCCTGCAGAAACGGCGAGCAATCCTGATACAGCGCGCCATGGCCGCCCTCTATACCGCCACCCTGCTCTTCATCTCCTCAAGCCTGATCATCGCCATCACCGAAGCCATGGGCATGAAGAGCTGGCTCGCCACCGTCATCGCCCTGACCGGAGGTCTCTTCCTCTTTGCGGCCAGCGCGCTGCTCCTGTTCGAGAGCCGCTACAACCTCACCTTCATCAACCATCACATCGACTTCATTTCTTCCTTGCAGGAGCACGCCGACGGGAAACGGCCATAGGCGCGGCAGCCTTGAGCGCCGAAGCAGTCAGCGGCGTTCTCCGCCCTTCTTGGATCTCTCCGCGCGGACGTCGTTCCAAGGCCAACTGATAGAGCCGGACGTATTTCTGTGCCGCCTCCTCCCAGGTGAACCGCTTGGCCATGGCGTTCTGGATGAGCTGTTCGATGGCATCCGGGCGGTTGAACCAGGTATAGACGGCCCAGCCGACCGTATCGAACAGCGCCTGGGCGTCCAGATTGAAGAACTTGAAGCCGGTGCCGGTGAGATCGTGTTCGTGGAAATTGTCCACGCTGTCGTCGAGCCCGCCGGTGGCGCGGACAATGGGGAGGGTCCCGTAGCAAAGGCTGTACATCTGGTTCAGACCGCACGGCTCAAAGGCAGACGGCATGAGGAAGAAATCCGCCCCTGCCTCGATCCGGTGGGCCAGGGGATTGTCGTAGCCGATCCTGACGGCAAACTTTTCCGGGTGGGCGGCCATGATATCGCCGAAGTAAAAATGGGCCCACGGCTCCCCCCCGCCGAGCATGACGAACTGGACGTCCAGCTCCAGGAGACGCGGGATCGCCTCGGCCAGGATATCGATCCCCTTCTGCTTTACCATGCGCGACACCAAGCCGATCAGCGGAACATCCGGCCGGACCGGCAGCCCCATCTCCCGCTGCAGTTCGCTCTTGCAGACCGCCTTGCCGGAGAGATCAGCGGCTGAATACCGGGCCGGCAGGTAGGGATCGCTCTCGGGATTCCACTCCTCGTAATCCACGCCGTTGAGGATGCCGTACAGGTCGGCAGCCCGCTCCCGCACTACCCCTTCCAGGCCCCAGCCGTATTCGGGGGTCTGCATCTCCCGCGCATACCCTTCACTCACCGTGTTGAGCAGCGTTGCATGGTAGAGCCCCCCCTTGAGGAGGTTGACCTCGCCATCCTTTTCCAGGTTGAGGTAATTGAACCATTCCCAGCCGACGCCGAGTACGTCCATCAACCCTTCGTAGAAATTCCCCTGGTATTGCATGTTGTGCACGGTGAGCAGCGACGGTTTCCCCCCCACGTGGGAGTCATGGAGATAGGTAGTGTTAAGCAGAACCGGGACGGCCGCGGTGTGCCAGTCGTGGGCATGGACGATATCGGGGGTGAAGTCGAGCATCTTGCAGATCTCCAGGCTGGCCTTGGAGAGGAAGACGAAGCGGTTGTCGTTGTCCAGGAAGCCGACATTGTCGACCTCGTACAGCCCATCGCGGCCGTACAGCTGCTCGTGCTCAAGAAAATAGACCGGGACGTCGCTTCCGGGCAGACGCCCCTCGCAGACGCCGCAGTACATCTCGCCGATGATCCCCATCGGCACCGTCAGGGTTCCGGGAAGCAGCTTCAGGCCGTAACGCTGCCGGTCGATTCCGTAGTAACGAGGCATGACGATCCGCACATCATGGCCGAGCTGGGCAAGGTATTTGGGGAGCGCCCCCACCACATCACCGAGTCCGCCCGCCTTGGCGAACGGTACACATTCAGAAGCAGCCATCAGAATCTTCAGTCCCACAATCACCTCGCTTAAGCTCAAAGCAGCAATCGATTTTACACAACTCGGATGATGAACTCCGGACAAGCTGCGGCACAATAGCCACACAACACGCAGGCTGACTCATCCACCACGGCAACGCCGTCCTTCACCGCAAGAGCGCTGTTGACGCAGGCAGGGACACAGAGACCGCACCCCTTGCAGAAGCGCTCCATGATCCGCAGATGACGCGTCTGCCCCTCTAGCTCCTGCCAGAGGGCAGCATCGGTTTCACCAGTCGAAAAGAGAGAGACATTGGCCGCAACCTCTGCCTCGGAAAGCATGCCGAGAGCGACCGCATGGACGCCTGGCAGCTCCAGCACATATCGGAGGCTCTGGCGGGCCGATGCGATGAGATTGCCGCCTGCCAGCGCCTTCATGGCGTAGATCCCCGTCCCTGCAGCAGCGCAGGCAGCGATGGCAGCAGCCATCTCGGCTGCGGAACCGTCGATGATACCCATGCCGGTCTGGTTGATGAGCGGGTGGACCACCTCGATCTCGGGATGGTTCGCAGCCTTTCTGACCGCAGCAACGAAGTGGGTGGAGAGACCGACATGGCCGATCTTCCCTTCCTCCTTCATCGTCAATAATTCCTCAATCACCCCGGCCCGCTCCACAAAAGGGTCGGCAATCCGCGCCGCATGGCAGTGGATGATGTCGATCCGCTCCCGATCCAGCTCCCTGAGCGCCCGTTCCACGTGACTGCGCGCCGTTGCCCCATCGGGTGCATGGGTCTTGCTGGCAATGGTCACCTCGCCCCGGTAGCCATCCAGCGCAGCCCGGATGTGGGGATAGGTGCCGTAGAGCTCGGCCGTATCGAGCATGGTAACCCCGGCCTCAAGGGCGGAGCGGATCAGTCTTCCCCCGTCCTTCGGCGTAAAGCCGGCCTGCAGCGGCCCCATGGGCAATGTCCCGAACACCAGCCTGCTGACCGTAAGGCCGGTGGCGCCAAGTGCAACCTTTTCCATGATGCAGCCTCCTCGGTGCAATGAAACAACAGGAGATTAGAACAAAAGTGGGCCGACGAGACAACAGAAAAATGACCGGCCGGGCTTCATGCTCAAAAAGCAGGGTGCTCAGGAATTACCGAGCAGTTCCCGGGCCTGCGTCAGCAGTGCGTCAACAGCAAAGGGTTTGGCAAGGAAACTGACTGCGGAGGAACGGGTGATGTTGGTAAAGGCGGGATCGTCGGTATACCCGGAAATGAAGAGGGCCTTGGTGTCCGGAAAGCGGTCAAGAATCCGGTCGTACAGTTCGGGGCCGTTCATGCCGGGCATGATGACATCGCTGACGAGCAGGTCATAGGGGGCAGTTGATGTTTCAAGCAGTTCCAGCGCCACAGCGGGCGATGCCGCGCTGGTCACCCGGTAGCCGCAGCCGTCAAGGAGCTGAACGATCATGTCACGCACCATCTCGTTGTCTTCCACCACGAAAATGGATTCGGTGCCACGGTTGATCTGCTGCTCGCCCTGTGACGGGTTTGTCTCCAGCAGACAAACATCCTCCAACTGCGGCAGATAGATGGTAAAGACGGTTCCTTCGTCTGGGCTGCTCTGCACGGATATGCTGCCATCATGCTGCTTGACGATGCCGTACACCATGGAGAGCCCGAGACCGGTCCCGTGTCCGGCAGGTTTGGTGGTGAAGAACGGTTCGAATATCTGCGCCAGGGTTTCATCGGACATGCCCCTGCCGGTATCGTGGCAGGAGAGCACGGCATACCGGCCAAGAGGAAGCTCGGGGGCAAGCTGCCTGTTTCCATCGTCCAGAATAACCGAATCGGCCCTGATGGTAAGGGTCCCATGGGCAGGGATGGCATCCTGGGCATTCACCGCCAGGTTAAGCAAAACCTGCTCCAGCTGTGACTGGTCTACCATGACGTAAAGCGGCTCCGCCCCGAGTTCGAGCCGGATCTCGATGGTCTGCCGGATGACCCGGCGCAGGATGGCATCGAATGATGATACGATCGCATTGAGATCAAAGACCGTCATGGCCATGACCTGCTTGCGGGCAAATCCGAGCAGCTGCTGGGTCAGCTCCTTGGCCCTCATCGCGGCATCATGGATACCCTGCAGCTTGAGGGCGGCATCCTTTTCGGGAGTTTCACTGCGCTGGAGCAGCTCGGTATAGCCGATGATCGGGGTGAGGAGATTGTTGAAATCATGGGCAATGCCACCGGCAAGGTGGCCGATGGATTCCATCTTCTGTGCCTGCTGCAGTTGGGCTTCTACCTGGATCCGCTGCTCCTCGCCCGACCTGATCTCCTCTTCGTTTTCCAGTAGCTGCTGGTTGGTCTCTTCAAGCTTCCGGATCTGGCGCAGATGCAGCATTGTCAGGCAGGCGATCAGCACGCAGAGCACGATGGTGGTCAATCCGTGCTTGACTGAACTCGTCAGCCAGGAGGCAAAGAGTTCATCCGTTGCCAGTGAGACTATGGCAACGACCGGATAGCGCGACAAGGTCGTGTACGAAGCGATGCGTGCGGTGCCGTCGATAGCCCCCGCATCGACCATGAAGGTGCCGGCATCGGCTTGCCTGAGCTTTTCGCGGAACAGCTCCGACCGGCTGAAATCGGTACTGAGCGCCTTTTCCGAAAACGGCTCCACCACCAGGATGGTGCTGTCACGGCGGGCTAGGATGATCCGTCCCCGTTTCCCCACTTCGAGAGAATGGTAGAACTTCTGGAAATACTCCATCTCGAAGGCCACTGCAACCAGTCCGGTAAATGCACCTTGCCGGTCAAGCAGCGGCCGGGAGAGCGTGAAACGCCACTTGTTGTTGACCCGGCTCAAAAGAGGTCTGGAGATAAACAGGCCACCGCCGGGATTGTCCCGATGAAAATTGAAATAATCCCGATCGGCAACCATGGCCGTCTTCATGGGATAGCTCAACGAGTGCGCAAACAACTCCCCCCCGCGATTGACCACCACCAGGGAGCCGATCTGGGGAGCATCGTACTTCTTGTTACGCAGGATTTCATACAGTTCCCTGTCGCCAAGCCGTTCCAGGCCGCCAGCAGCATTGATGGCGTCGATCGCCTCCACAAGTACCCGGTCTGCCTCGGCAAGAGCCCGCTCTCCATGCTCGCTGAGCGCATAGGCATAGCTTCGCACCTGACGCTCCCCGGCAGACTTGGCCATGCGGAAGCTGCTGGCAATGGTCCAGGCTGAAAAGAGGATGATGGCGGTCAACAGACCGACAACGGCACCGATGACCTTGAAGCGGATATCTGTGGTTGGCGTCTCTCCCATGGCCATCCCGGATTGCAGTGGATTATTAATGAAATTAAACCATTAATTTCAAGGAAAGCAATACCATGAAAACGATTCAGCAAGCGGCTTCACAGCCATCCGGATCGCTATTCACGTTTAGAAAATCGGAGAATTTCAGGGAGTTCGAACGAGAGGTTCCCGGCAGCCGGGGAAAAAGACGGATCTGTTCCGTGGAGATGGCAAAGTTCGTCTCCACGGAACAGATCCGTCCGTAAGCGGATCAAACACTTTCTGTCATCAACGAGGGATCTTCAGGCCGACCTTGCTCAGGGTCTCGCGAAACTTGTCCGGTTCCACCGGCTTGACCAGATAGGCAGCCGACTGCACCGACATCAGGGACTGCATGACGTCCAGAGGGGTATTGCGAGCCGTCAGCATGATGATCTTCGCCTGCTGGGCAACCGCTATGCCGCGCTCCTTTTCCATCTTCCGGAGTGCCGTGCCGGTGGCGATACCATCCATTCCCGGCATGACGATATCCAGAAGAACCAGCTCAAAGGGCTCCCCTGCCTCCTGGGCGGCACGGAATTTCTCCACGGCCTCCTCTCCGCTGCCGACAGCAACAACAACGGGAACCCGCTGAAGATACTGTGCAACCAGCTCCCGTCCAAGTTCTTCATCATCCACAATCAGACACCTGCTGAGATCCATGCGCTTCCTCCTCGTTCAATTCCGGCCTGCGGCATCATGGGCGCGGCCTCACTGTCACATAATATACTGCAGCTGATCGATCATGCCCCTATCTCCTGGCAGAAAACATCCAGTTCATGACGGAGCCTGGGCAAAAGGAGGGCAAAATCCTCCTTACTGCCGTCATGTGCCACATCTTCGATCTCACGAGCGATCTCGACGATGCGCTCTGCCCCTATATTTGCCGCTGCGCCCTTGATGGAGTGAGCTTGACGGTGTATTACCTCCCGGTCGCAAATTACGGTCGCCTGGGAGAGTTCAGCCCATCGAGTGGCAACGGACGTGTTGAACATCGTGAGAAACCGGGGAATCAACTCCTCGTTGCCATCAAGCCGGCACAGGAGGCTTTCCCGGTTGAACACCAGCGGCGCAGTCACGGTATTATCCGGGCATCCCTGAGCAGCAGGGGAAGTCTCCGCGGCATGCCGGCATTGCCCTTGACCACAATGGCTGAGCAGGACTGCTGCAAGCTCTTCTCCCTTGAACGGTTTCGACAGATATCCATCCATGCCGGCAGCAAGGCACCGCTCCCGATCCTCTCTTGCAGCATAAGCTGTGAGCGCAATAACCGGTATTCGCCTACCGGATGCCCCTTCCATTTCCCTGATCTTCCGTGTTGCCTGCAACCCGTCCATGATTGGCATCTGCACATCCATCAGGACCATATCGAAACTGCCACCGGCATAGGCCTCCAGGGCCTCTTGCCCATCGCCTGCCACTGTTACGCTATGCCCCTGTTTGTTCAGCAGCGTCACTGCCAGCAGTTGGTTGACTTCCACGTCATCGGCCACCAGGATGTTCAGAGTGCGCTCCCCTTCCCAACGGGGAATTGAGGTGCCGTGTGCCTGTCTTTCCAGGCATTCGCCGGTAAGTACCGCGCAGAGCACCTCCTTGAGTTCGTCGTAAACGAGAGGCTTTGCCAGATGCCCGGCAATCCCGTGACGGCGGATCTTTTCCGTATCGATGCGACAACCGGCCCCGGTCATGATGATGATCCTGTCGCGACCACCGCAGAACTCCTGCAGCCGTTCAACCAAATTCCAGCAATCGGTGCCGAGGGACTGCACGTCGACCAGGGCCAAAAGGGAACGGTCGCGAGGCACGACTCCGCTCTCCGAAAGCGCAAACGCCTCCGCAGCATCTTTGACAGAGACAGGCATCATGCCCCATTCATCCAGAGCGGCGACAATCGCCTGACGGCAGGCATCGCTCCGATCCAGGACCAGGACCTGTTGATTGCGCAGCTCAGACGGTTGCGCCAGATCCGGCACGGTCTGCCTGACCTGAAAGCAGCAGGTGAATCGGAAGGTACTTCCCACCCCCGGAATGCTTTCCACTCCGATCTGCCCCCCCATCAGTTCCACCATCCGCCGGGAGATGGTCAGGCCGAGCCCGGTGCCGCCGAACCGTTTGGCACTGGAGGAATCGGCCTGCTCGAATACCTCGAATATGCGCTCACACGCATCAGGTGCAATCCCGATCCCCTGGTCGGCAACCGAAAACCGCAGGCAGACCGCAGCCCCGTCGTTCGTCGCAGTGGTGACTCCGACCACGATCTCCCCGCCGTCGGAAAACTTGATGGCATTCCCGACCAAGTTGATCAGGACTTGTCTCAGCTTTCCCTGATCTCCTGCCAGAGCGTCAGGGAGCCCTTTTTCAAAGGAGCTGACCAGTTCGATCCCTTTTTCCGCTGCCCGCACCGACAGCGATCGGAGGACCTGGGTGATGGTCCCGCGCAGTTGAAACGGCACCTGGTCGAGTTGCATCTTGCCCGCTTCAATCTTGGAAAAATCGAGGATGTCGTTAATGATCGAAAGCAGGTTGTCGGCAGAACCCTTGATGGCACTCAGGTACTGTCGCTCCTGGACCGGCGAGAATCCCCCGTCCAGAAGGAGATCGGTCATCCCCATGATGCCGTTCATGGGGGTGCGGATCTCGTGGCTCATGTTGGCGAGGAAGGCGCTCTTGGCGAGGTTTGCGGCCTCGGCCTGTTCCCTGGCGGCAGCAAGATCGCAGGTCCGCTCCTTGACCCGCTCTTCCAGGTTCGCCATGTTTTCATTGAGAATGGCGTACAGGGCAAGACTTTCCAGGGCATAGGCACAGGTATACATGACGATGGACAGGGCATTGAGCGCCGCACCGTCGACAGCAGTGGAATCCCCCTGCAGGATGGCGACGCACATGCCGCGGATGTGGGAACGAGTCGCAATGACATGCAGGAGCAGCGTCCGGTCATTGCTTAACGGAACCAGGATTGCCTGGTTCCTGTTCAAGGCCCAGGCAAAGGTACCGTCCATGATCTTCGCGTCTATCTCGGCCTGGATTTCGTCTCGGCCTTCCTCCGGGTCCCAGGAAACCAGCTCGAAGGTGCCGTCGTCCATCGACTCCAGACAGCCGATCGTCCTGCAGGAAAGGATCCTGCTCGCCTGAACGTGGGTGGCACGAAAGATCGCCGCAGAGTCCTTGGCAGTGTTCAGATTGCCATGGAAATCGCCACTGGATGCCAACATGTCGAGGATGGACATGTAGCGACGATTGGCCTCTTCCAGATAACTGACGCGTTCCTGGAGAAACCCTGTTGAGGGTGTTACGTACCGCGTTCGCATCATCCCTCCACCAGTATGGCAAAAGCCTCTTCGATCTGGGTCTCGGACTGCTTCAGGATCGTTGCCAGTTGGCTGACCGGCAGCCCGAGGCGGTCCCAGGCAACCGGCTCCAGAGGGGGAACATACCATTCACCGCTGGAACCGAATTCAAAGGCCTGGCAGATGATATCCGCCAGATGGACGATAGCCACCTCAAGGGGGAACTGAACCACCATGCGGGGAGCATGATGGGCGATAACCGCCTCGTAGATGTTGGCAGGGATCTTCCAAGCACGGAGCAACTCGCCACCCAGCTCGCCATGGTCGAACCCCAGGGCCTGCTGCTCGGTCCGGAAATAGAGCTGCTTCTGCCTCCTGTTCGTCAACATCAGCTCCTTGGCCGTTTCGGGGATGGCGGTACACATCACCAGATGGCCCACATCGTGGAGCATGCCTGCGACAAAGAAGCGTTCCACGTTGTTTTCACGCAGGCAGGTCGCCAATGTGCGGGCAACGATGCCGCAGGAGATGCTGTGCCGCCAGAACTGTGCCATGTTCATGAGGTCCGCGGGTATCCCCCTGAAGACCTCGATGACCGATGCCGCGAGTGCCAGGTCGCGCAACTGCTGAGTGCCGATGATGGTCACCGCCTTGGTAATCGAGTCGACCCTGGCGTAGCAGCCGAACATCGGGCTGTTGGCGAGTCTGAGTATCCGTGCCGTGAGACCCTGGTCTTCGGTAATGATCTTGGCAATGTCGGCAATGGAGCTTCGGGGATGGTTGATCGTTTCGCTCAGCCGTTCGTAGAAATAGGGGAGCGAATAGACCGTCCGCGTCTGCTCCACGAGCTGTTTCAGGGTGATGGTCTCAGGAGATCCCATGCAGAGCCCTCCGCAGTGCCGCGAGATGGAAGAGTTCGCGCATGACCGGGTAATCGAGGTTCGCATTGCAGAACAGGGGAAGTAGTTCTGCCTCGGCAGCGGCGAGTTGTTCGGGAGTTATCTCGTCGGGGAGATGCGCAGCGGCGGCAACTTCGTCGATTCCGGCAATGTCCACCTCCACCACCCCCCAGGTCCTGAACACGACCAGATGCTTCTGAGTCAGTTCCGCCCCCTCCCCTAAAAGCAGCCTGCCGGTCTGGTCGTACACATCGGTCGCCAGGACCATGCCTGCCTCAAGATTGTCAATCTGGATGATACCCACGTCCCCTGCCCTCCTCGTAACGCCTGCGACTCAGACCGGCTCCGGTGCCCCCCTGTATTCAAAACCGCCGGGGTTTTTCTGCGGAAAGCAGTCCGGATGCACTTGTATTCTTCGGCATCCGGGCGGATACATTTAATTTTTGCCGCCGTCCGGAAATCTGGGGTGTCTAACCGTACGACAAGAGAAGACAGGCCTCCGGGCAAAAAAATGGGGCGGCATCTGTCGATGCTGCCCCCAGTGAAGGAAGGTACTACTCCTCTAGGAAACGTTCGCTCCCTATTTTTTTTGTGTGGGCCAGAACATGGATAGCTCATGCCACCGAGGCGTATCCGTTACTGTGCAGGCTTGTCAGGTACAGCACTGCAGACCCCTTCTCCGGTCAGCACTTTGCCAGTTCCCTGTTTTCGGCCGGGAACCGTTCTGCCAGTTCCTGGTATTTCAGACATTCACCGTAGCGGGAGCTACAGAATTTGATGATCAGGTTTACATCGTAAGGGGAGATGTAACCGCAACCGACATCACAGTAATCGTCGCTCTTCGCATAAAAGGGACACACTGCCTTTGCCATGGGAACCTCTGCCCTCTCAATCGGTCATGCTGCCCCCGGATGGGGGGAAAGCAGGTACCCGATCGTCATCGGGACCTGACTTCACCCAAATCAGGAGTAACTGTCTTCTCCTACAGCAACCGCCATACCAAAGCGCACTCTATTCCCCACTGTTTTTATCCCATGTCATTTCGATATGTTACAAAGAATCGCCCCAAAAAGCTCACACGCGGGACGGGACGGTTTTGCAGAGGTGCAAATCTGCCCGAGCTCGTCAGGAGAGTTCCTTTGCCACGTTGTGGGGGATGAAGCAGCTTGTGTCCGGAATTACGGCCTGTTGTAGAAGAAGGGGACGGGTGGAGAGGTGAAGCTTGCGCTTTTGCAGGCAGGAGATCAACGGATTTGCAGGAATGCAAAGAAACGTGGAGCGGGACCGCAGCCCATGCAGGGGCTTTCGGATTCCGCTCCACAACGAGTCACTGCCAGTCTTCCTTGCGGATGTTGTACTTCTTTATCTTGCGGTAAATGGTTGCCATGTTCATGCCGGCATCCCTGGCTGCAGCCTCGATATTGCCATGGTTTTTGCGTAGAAGTCCCTTCAGGTACTCCACCTCGAAACGGGACAGCGCCTTGTTGTAGTCCCCTTCCTCGATGAAGGCGTCCCCTCCCTCTTCGGTCCGCTGGACCTCTATGAACTGGGAGAGTACGGCCAGGCTGATGTAATCGCCGGTCTCCATTGCCATGGAGGCCTCGATGACGTTCTTCAACTGGCGGATGTTGCCGGGCCAGGGATAATGGGCCAGGGCATCGAGGGCATCGGGGGCGAGCCCCTTGACCTGGGTGCCGAACTTGCTGTTCTGGTGGTTGATGAAATGGATCGCCAGCAGCGGGATATCCGACACCCGCTCGCGCAAGGGGGGCAGATGGAGGTTAACCACGTTCAGCCGGTAGTAGAGGTCTTCGCGGAAGGAGGTGTCCTTGACAGAGGTCTTCAGGTCGGCATTGGTGGCCGAAATGATCCGGACATCCACCTTGACCGTTGCCCGGTCGCCGATCCGGTGGAACTCCTGCTCCTGGAGGAACCGGAGCAGGGTCTTCTGCACGTTCATGGGGAGGTTGCCCACCTCGTCCAGGAACAGGGTGCCGCCGTCGGCCGTCTCCAAAAGCCCCTGCCGGTCGGATGTGGCCCCGGTGAACGCCCCTTTCTTGTAGCCGAACAGCTCGGATTCCAGCAGCGACTCTGGAAGGGCGCCGCAGTTGATGGCAACGAACTTCTTGTCCTTGCGCAGGGAATTGTAGTGGATAGCCTGGGCGATCAGCTCCTTGCCGGTGCCCGACTCGCCGGTGATCAGCACCGAGGTGTCGCGGATGGCGATCTTTTCCACCCGCTCCAGGACCTGTTTGAGGCTCTCAGAGGCGCCGACGATCTTGTCGAATCGGAACTTGCCGACCAGCTCTTCTCGCAGTTCCCGGTTCTCCACCAGCAACTGGGTGTGCTTGAGAGCGTTTTTCACCCGGTAGAGCAGCTCTTCGGGCTCGAAAGGCTTGGTCAGCATGTCGTAGGCCCCTTTGCGCAGGGCCTGTATGGACATTTCCACAGTGGCATAGGCGGTTATCATAATGACCGGGATGCTCGGATCTTTCCCCTTGAGCCGCTGCAGCACCTCCAGCCCATCCATCCCCGGCATCTTGATATCGCTCACCACCATATCCCATTCGCCGGGGACGAACTCCTCCACCGCGTCAAAGGAGCGGGTGTATCCCTTGACGTCGTAGCCGTTGTCCAGGAGCACCGCCTCCATCATGCGGCAGAGCCCCTCCTCATTATCGATTACCATGATCCGTTTTTTAGCTGACACGTCAGTACCTCATATCATCACAGTGTTGCTGCCGAAATGGCGACTGCTCCAGATACCCTGCAGCGGCATGCCTGGCCCCGGGCGTCAGAGCTCCTCCTGTTCCCGCGGCAGACGTATGGTTACGGTGGTTCCTACTCCCACCACGCTGTCGATCCGGACCTTGCCATGGTGCATCTCGACGATCTGCTTGGTGATGGCGAGTCCCAGCCCGGTCCCCTTTTCCTTGGTGGTGAAGAACGGTTCGAAGATCTTTTCCAGGTTGTCGGCTGGAATGCCGGCGCCGGTGTCACGGAAGGATATGTCGACAAATCCGTCGTCGGCCAGGGCCGTGCCCACCACCAGGCTCCCCCCTCCTGCCATTGCCGCTCCGGCGTTGAGGATCAGGTTGATGGCAACCTGCCGGATCTGGTCGCCGTCCGCCATGATCTCCGGGAGGTCTTCGCACAGCTCGGTCCGTACGGTTACGTGGTGCATGTCGGTATGATTGGCGGCAAAATCGACGATCTGCTCCAGAAGGCCGTTGATATCGGTCGGCTCCATGACCGGTTTGGGTGTCCGGGCGTAGGAGAGAAGGTCCTGGACGATCTTCTTGCACCGCTTGCTCTCCCGTTTGATCTCGTGCATGTATTTGAAGCCCGGATCATCGGGCGACATCTTTCCCTCAAGATAGCTGGCATATCCCAAGATCACACCGAGTGGATTGTTGATCTCATGGGCAACCCCCGAAGAGAGGACCCCCAGGGAAGCCATTTTCCCCTGTTGCGCCAGGGTGGCCTCCATCTCCTTGTTGTGCTTGATGATGGTGGTCATCCGGTTGAATGCGGCGGCAAGCTCGCCGAACTCGTCGCTGGTTTCCTCAGGCATCCGTTCGTCCAGGCGCCCCCGCTTGACCCGGCGGATCACCTCGATCATCCGGTTGATCGGATCGGTCAGGACCTTGGAGGCCAGCACCACCATACCCGAGGCGATCACCCCCACCAGCAGGGTCAACAAGACGATGCTGGTCGTGATCCGCCCCTTGATCTTGTTCGGCTCGCTGTAAAACTCATCCTCGTAGGAACCGACGGCGACGATCCAGTCCCACGGCTTGAAATATTCGTAGCGGACGATCTTCATCCTGGCCGCCCTGTCCCCTTTGTTCTTCCAGGGATAACGTATCCAGCCCTTTTTGTTACGGCACATCTCGCGGATGAAATAGGACCCGTTCACGTCGCGGGCATCGAAGATATTGGCCCCTTCGTCAAAGGGGTGGATCATCAGGGTCCCTTTGCTGTCCATGCAGTAGATGTATCCCGTGTCGCCGACCTTTTTGCCGCGGATCTTGGCCTTCAGCTCCTCGAAGGAGTTGCGCTCGAACGCGGCATCCTCATAGGTTTCGTCCACATAGCTGCCAACTGCGATGATCCAGTCCCATTCGCGGAAATAGCGGTAGGCCACGATCTTGCGCCGCGGGTGGGTATCGCCGAGGGTAGCGTTGCGCCAGGGGTACATGATGTAGAGGACCTCTCCCGGCTTCGACTGCCTGGCCGCCTCGCACATGATCCGAATGAAATAACGGCCGTTCTCGTCCCGCTCGTTGTAGACGTTCTCCCCTTCGCGGGCGAGGTGGACCATCAGGTCGCCATTGGTGGTCATGGCGTAGATGTAGCCCGTCTCCCCCACGTTCACCTTCCGGAGCGACTTGCGCGCCTCCTGCCGGGCCGCTGCCAGGCTGAGACGGCCACTGGTATACTGCCGGTGCTCGTTCTCCACCAGGTTGTACGAGAGATTGACCAGGGTCGCCAGCTCAAGGTTGAGGGTTTTCTGCTTGTCCCGTTTGTAGACCTGGAATTGCTGGTGATGGGCGTTGAGGAGATCGGTGGTGAAGGTGGCCATGTGCTGGAGATCATCCATGCTGGTGCGGGTGATCCCCAGGTAGGCCTGGCGAGAGGCTATGGTCCCGACGATGGCGCCAACCAGCACAATGGGGACGATCACCAGCGGCATGACCACCACCAGCATCTTCCAGCGGAGCCGCAGGTTATCCAAGAACTTGAACAGGTATCGGCGCATCAAACCCCTTTCCATTTTACAACCTTCCAGATCAGCGGATTATCCTGTAAACAGCATGCAAATTTCCAGAAAAATCTTGCAGTACTGAGCGTTTTACATCCTGCCGGCAAAATATTCCGCCATTTCACTTCATATTTTCATGAGACATTTCACATAACCTGATGATCTATGGGACTTCTTGCAAACACTCTGACACATTTTTTCACACAATGGTCCGTGAATTCACGGCAAACGGTGGACGCCGCTCTCAACCAAATCCACGCAATTATCCGTAATGATTGGATGTTAATATAGTCTAATATATGGTATGTAATTTGCATCACTTAATTAATTAATGTCAAATGCCGATCAAGCTTTTGCATGAAGGTACATCATCTGTCCAAATCCGCCACATGCCCATAAACACGTTTCGCAAGGAGTGCCCATGAATTGCTGGCATAAGAACGTGCACGTATTGCTCCGGCTTCTCACCCTCGCCACGATCGTGGCATTGCCGGTTCTCCTTGCCGCTTCCGCCCACGCCACTCTCCTCTGCCAGGATTGCCACGGCACAAGAACCCCTGCCGACATCAGGCCACTAGACGACGGTTACCAGCGCAACCCCTACACGGGCGGCTTCATCGGCAACCATCGCACCCATATCCCCGCCCAGGCCACGGCAGCTTCCTGCGAACCCTGCCATCCGGGCAGCTCGACCTACGACATCAATCACCGTAATGGCCTCATCACGCTCAGGGCCGACCTCAATCAATCCCTGCTGCGAACGGTCTATGGCCCCTATTCCTCATCCACCTCCTTCCCGCAGACATCGATGCCGCAGCCGAGTTCCTGCAGCAACGTCAACTGCCACTTCGAACGGCCGTTCACACTTCCCTGGGGGAGCACCCCCCTTGCCAACGACACGTCCGCAGACTGTTCTGCCTGCCACCAGGCGCCGCCGACAGACGGATCGCACGGCAAAAAGCACGGCGACTACTTCGGCACCGGTTTCGACAGCTGCTCGCACTGCCATGTCGACCACCGGCAAGACCTCGATCCTCACCAGCATGCGCTCGACGCAGGCAAACGCGGCATCCAGCTCCGCTTCTCCAGCCTCCCCACCGGGCCGTGGCAGTACAGCGGCGACGTGAGCTACCCCGCCTACCTCCCGAGCCATAACCCTCCCCGGAACGGCTCCTGCATCAATATCTACTGCCACAGCGACGGCCAGGGAAGGAATGCGGCAGAGACGCCGACCTGGTCGTCCAGCACAACAACCACCTGCATCTCCTGCCACAACGGGCAGGGAGCGGACAATACCCAGGCAAACTGCACCACTGCCGGAGGGGTCTGGGATACGGACAAGGGGCTCTGCACCCCCTTCCTCAACATGACCTCCAACGGTCACGGCAGACTGGTCGGCCCGCAGTGGATAAGGAAATACCCCTGCACCTACTGCCACAACGAGACAGTGGCTCCGGTCAGGGATGCCAACGGCGGCGTGAGCGACGGCGCCATCCTGTACGGCAAGCACGTGAACCGGCAGAAGGACGTGGTGATGGACCAGAAATGGGCCATCGTCGGCAAGAATCCTCCCTCCTACGACCTGGCCACCAAGGTGTGCGACAACGTCTATTGCCATAGCGACGGTACGAACGACCCGGAGCAGATCCGCCCCTTTGCCTGGACCGAGCGGAAGACAAACTGCAACACCTGCCACGGCCACCCGCAGGGGAGCTGCAGCAGCGCGGGATGCCACGACGGCCGGCCCAGAGATGGCGGCGGATACTGGACCCTGCCCGAGCGGTTCGGGAATGTCTCCTCCTACACCTGGCCCGCCGGCGAGGAGTGGAAGGCAGCCATACCGATGTTCGCCAATGCCGGAGCGGGAACGGACCGCGCCAACTCGCACAGCCGCCATACCGACACGGAGTTCACCTGCGATCACTGCCATGCATCGACCACCATCAACGGGCTCTGCACCGACTGCCACACGGATGGCCTTCCGCCGGGGAGCATGACCGAGGTTTCGCACTTAAACGGCGCCTATCACGTCAACAAGACCAAGGACGTGGTCTTCAAGAACGGCGGCTCGTACGACATTTCGGCCAAGGTCTGCAGAAACACCGAATGCCACAGCGGCAGCGACCCGGTCTGGGGTGAATCGGTGACGCGTACCGTCATCTGCCTGAGCTGCCACGGCACCTCCGGAGTCGACATCGACGACTTCGAGGCCTTTAATGGCAACAAGGGGAAGATCAACCTGAACGAGTGGCGGGCAACCGGCCATGGCCGCCAGACCGCGGACGGCCCCTACCCCGCCAGCGGGAATCCCCCGGCCAACTTCCCCGGCAACCCCTGTTGGTACTGCCATGACAACACCATCCTGCATAAGGACGCCGGCAACCCTTACCGTCTGCGCATCCACCAGCAGTTCAGCCAACGGTTTTTCAAGGAATGCGGCTACTGCCACATGGAGGGTATCGACAGCGAATGCCTTGGTTGCCACTACTCCGCGGAATCCCTTGCGCTGCAGCTCTCTGCGCCGCAGGTGATGACGGCGCACAACGACCGGCTGATCACCTCCGGCTGCCGCGCGGCATCCTGCCACGACAGCGACGCAACCACTCACAACAGCGGCTCGCCGTTCTGGAGCAAGGCGCAGAACGAGGATGTCCGGAGCCAGTACCTAATGATGGGGGTCTGTCTCAAATGCCACGACGACGACAGCGGCGGCAAATGCACCGAGTGCCACACCGCCCCCCCGGAAAACCCGATGAAGTACTCCCTCGGCTTTGACCCCGGCACCGGCTACATCAAGCCGCAAAAGGCCATAGCCTCGTCCGTCCACTTCGGCTACAAGCACTACCGCGCCTACCAGGCAAACGGCGTCTGGAAAGGGGGCAAGTTCTGCTGGGACTGCCACGACCCCCACGGCGACAGCAATATCTACATGGTGCAGAAGAAGGTGGCCACCTCCACCGACGGCAAATTCGGCAAACCGCTCAGCCGTGCCGACGTTTCCTTCACCAGGAAGCAGACCGGTCTCGACTATGCCCGTATCGAAACCCCGTACGACGGTATCTGTAATGTCTGCCATTCCTTTGAGAGCAAGCATTTCACCTATCGCAGCGGCGACAACCACAATACCGGCAGGATCTGCACCACCTGCCACGAGCACCGCTTCACCGACAGCCATGCCGACAAGCAGGCCTGCAATTCCTGCCACAACAACAAGCCGGTACCGCGCCACTCGGGATTCGGCCTGCCGAAGGACTGCACCAAGTGCCACGGCGGGGCGATCGGCATGCGCATGGACGTCATGGGGCAGTTCAGGGCCAATTCACATCATGTGCAGGGAGTGGAGATATCCAACAAGCACTGCTACGCCTGCCACTGGGAATCGACGCCAGAAGGGCTCATCGATGTGCGCTACCACGAAGGATTCAACTTCAAGAACTACTCCACCATCAAGTTTGCCAAGGTCGACCTGACGATCTGGGGAGCGAACCAGCGGCCGGTCTATTACAGCATGACGACCGCCGTCACCTTCACTGCATCCAACATGATGCAGGACACGGGTGTGGCCAGGGCAGAGGCGGCAAAACTGAACAACCACTGCATCTCCTGTCACAGCGATCAGAACAATGACTCGACGCCGTTCAGCGACTGCAAGACACCGCGGGAATACGCCTGGGACAGCCGGAGCATCGAAGCGCGCTACAACAGGCCTGAGACGACCACCTGGGGCAAATACAACTCCACCAGCTATTCGACGGCAAACAAGAAGGACAAGGTCATCAAGGCGTTCTCGGCGCATGGCAATGCAGTCGCTAACCAGGGTGGCTTCAAGAACTTCAGCGGCTTTGACGGCGTCATCCCGAATACCCGGGGAGGAGCCAACAACGTCACCTGTTTCGACTGCCACAGCTCCCACGGCTCCAAGGTTACCGGAATCAGCTCAAGTTACGTCACCTTCAATGGCACCCGCAACGGCGCCAACCTGAAGGAGACCCAGGCCGGCAAAGGTGGCTACAGCATGAGCTACAAGGCCTCGTCGAACCAGGACACCGGCACCGTGAACCCCTACAGCGCAGGGGCGGGCCAGTGCTTCGACTGCCACCTTACGCAGAATGCCGGGACCACCCCCTGGGGTTACCAGAGCACGTTCGGCGCCAGCGCGCCGATCATGGCCTACACGGATACGCTGCGGTTCGGCCAGGGGGTAAAGGCAATGACGGCACGCTACCCCTATCGCGACGCGAAGAAAACCATTGTCGGTGGCCACCTGAAGGCATCGGCCATGCTCAACTACACCACGGCGGCCAGCGACCGGATCAACGGCCTCTGCACGCCATGCCATGATCCCCACGGCGTCAGTCCGGGCATCGGAGCCAACCAGGAGTATGCCGTGCCACTGCTCAAGGGGACCTGGCTCTCCTCACCGTTCAGGGACGACACACCGCCACCGAACCCGACAGGGGCCAACAGCACGGCCATCTCCTGGGGCAAGGCAGGCGGCTACAGCCCCTCCACCCCGCCGGTGACCAACTACCGGCTAGAGAGGAACACCTTCTCCAACAAGCGTCTCAACGAGACCGACGCCCAGTTTGCCGGCCTCTGCATCCGCTGCCACAAAAAGGAAAAACTGACCGACGGCATCAACAAGAACACCGCCTTCAAGAGCCTGGACCGGATTCACGAATCGGTCTCGGGATGGGGTGCCAACAGCGAGCACTCGTTCTCCTGTTCCAAGTGCCACCAGCCGCACAACTCGGGCCTGCCCCGGCTGATGCAGACCAACTGCCTCAACTTCAACCATCGCGGCTTCCGGTCATCGGGGGGGCAGGCGGTCATGGCCGACACCGTTGACAGCCGGGCACATAGCCGCGCCAGTCAACATCGCGGCTACCCGGTCGCAAACATTCTCGGCAACTCCGCCACCTCCGAGGCGGCCACCAGCTGCCATGCCAGCGCGCCGCTCAATACCGGCACCTGGCCGAGCAACAACCTCTGGAACAACGTGACGCCATGGTAAGGGGGACCAAGGGTATGCACCATCTCGAAGCAACAGTGATGACTCCTGCCGGTCACCTCAACAGATGCCATGCAAGGGAGAGGTCGATGCGCATTGCCAACGGCTTAACGTACCGTGTTGTCGCAGTTCTGCTGCTGGTTCTGTCAGCGCTCTGCCCCACTCCCAGCCATGCCAAGGGGGGAGACATACTCTGGCAGTCCGGCGACCTCCAGGCACACCGTCAGCAGGCAGTCGCATCGGCAGCCGACAGCGCCGGCAACCTCATCGTCACCGGCTTCCGCAACCTGTCGAACAGCACCGACGACGATTACTGGACCGTGAAATTCGACTCGAACGGCGAAGTGGTCTGGCGGGCCTTCTATAACCGCAACAACGGATCAGACCAGGCCACGGCGCTGCTCGTCGACGATAACGACGACATCATCGTGACCGGGTATACCTGGAACGGTTTCAACAACGATATCTACACGGCAAAGTACAGCGGGACAGATGGGACGGTCATCTGGGAACACACCTACAGCGGCGCGGCCAACGGCAATGACGTGGGGATCACCCTCGCCCTGGACGCCTCGTCCGGCACCCTCTATCTCGGGGGGTATACCCAGAACTCCGCCGGAAACGAAGATTACCTGGTACTCGTCTACGACAACACCGCTACTGGCAACAACCCGCCCGGTTCCGTCATAACCAGGGGGGGCTCGGCAGGCGGTAACGACAGGGTCTCAGCACTTGCCGCGAATGAAGACGGTCTGGCAGTGACCGGGACATCCTGGAACGGCACCGACTTCGATATCCTCACCATCATGTTCGAACCATCAGGGAGCGAGCGCTGGCACGTGCGCTATGCCTCCACCGGCAGCTATCCGGAAACCGGGCGTTACGTCCGGTTCGACGCGGCTGGCAACGTGGTGCTGGCGGCAACGGCGGCCAACCCCCTGGATTTCGACATCTATGTTGCCAAGTATGCCAAGGCGAACGGCAGCGTCATCTGGGAACAGACGCATAACGGGGCGTACGACGATGAACCGATGGGGCTCGTGGTGGGAGGAGACGGCGACGTCTACCTGACCGGCTACACCTGGACCCTTGCCGGCAGCAACGATTTCTATACGGCACGGCTGGCCGGCACAACGGGCAGCACGGTCTGGCATCAGATCTACAACTCCAGCGCCGACAATTCCGACATCGCCACAGCCACGGGCATCGCGGTCGACGACGCGACCAACGGCGATGTCTATGTCACCGGCTACACCGTCACCAACGGCAACTACGACTTCCGGACCCTGAAGTACAAGAAGGAAAACGGCCACCTGCTCTGGCAACAGGGCTACAACAGCACGGCAAACCGCGCCGACAGGACTGTCGGCATTGCCCTGGCGCCGAACAACGGCCTGTACGTCTCGGGCTGGAGCGACATGACCGCGGCAATCGCCAATGAAACCGCCACGGCCACCGGCGGGACCGTCAACACCATCGTCAATACCGTCAAGGCCTGGGCGGCCAACCAGTGGACCGGCATCTACATCATGATGACGAGCGGGGCAAATGCCGGCATCTCCCGCAAGATCACCGCGAACAGCGCGGACACGCTCACCTTCTCCCCGGATTTCGGCACTGCCGTGGCTCCGGGGGACGGCTACTACCTCTTCGACAAGGACGACTACGACCTGCAACTGATCAACTACGATCGGGGCGACCTGAACCCGCCGACGAGCCTCGTCTCCGAAACGGTCGAGAAGGCCGGTGACGGGACCTATCGGATTCATCTCACCTGGGAGGACAACTCGGCCGACGAAACCGGCTTCATCATCGAGCGAAAGCTGGGTGAACTCGGCACCTGGAGCGAGGTGGGCCGCGTAACCGCAAATATCACCTCCTACGACGACGCCGGCCTTGCGGCCAACGAATATTACTACTACCGGGTCAAGAGCTACCGTCAGACCGAAGAGAGCTATCCCGGCAACGAGGCCCACTCCCTGACATTCCTGGTGACCTACCTGACCCCGCTCTGGCAGATCCCGTACAACGGCGGCGAAAACATGGAGGACTATACCACCGCCATCGGGGTGGGGCAGGATGACAACCCCGTGGTAACGGGGCGTAGCGACAGCGGCCTGATCGGCATGTTCGACTTCTATACCCTCAAGTTGAACCGGGAGACCGGCGCCAAGATCTGGGAAGACCGTTACGACAGCATGCAGAACGAGATGGACACCGCCATCTGCCTGTCGGTGGACAACGGTAACAACGTGGTCGTTTCGGGCTTCTCCTCGCTCTACTATGCCCCGGCGGAAGGGAACGTCCACTCCGTGTTCACCCTGAAATACCCGGCAGCGGGACCGCCGGCAGTCTGGGAACGCCAGTACAACGGCCCGGCAGGCATCGACGACCGGGCAACGGCCATCACGTCTGCCTCCGACGGCAGCAACGTCTATATCGTGGGATATGGCCAGAACGCCCGCTACGACAATGACATCTACCTGATCAAATATCTGGCCGACGGCACCCAGGCCTGGACTATCACGCCGATCGACGGCGGCCGCCACGACTACCCGTCGGGCATTGCGCTCGACCCCCAGGGAAACGTGGTGATCACCGGCTACCGCCAGGGCTCGCGCGGTGAAGTCACCGACCTGGACAATTTCGACTTCTACACGGCCAAGTTCTCGGCCGCCACCGGGGCACTCCTCTGGCAGGAGACCTACAACCCCTACGGAACCGGCGATGCACGGTCAATGGGGGTTGCAACGGACAGCGACGGCGACATCTACGTCTCGGGCTTTGCCACGAACACCGTTGGCAACAAAGACTTCTACACCATCAAGTACAACGGCAACAGCGGCAGCCGCCTCTGGGAACGGAGCTACGACGGGCCGGCCCATGGCGACGACGGGGCGATAGCTGTCAAGGCAGACCCGATTATCGGGAAAAACCCGCTCGACGCCAATATCGTGGTGGTGGGGACGCAACTGACCAATCCATCGGGAAACGACAGCGACGTCCAGCTGATCCGCTACAGCAGGGACGGTGAAATCCGTTGGGAGCGGACCCTGCTCAGACCGGGCGTGGCCGATACTGCCGAGGCAGTCGCCATGGACGGCTCCGGCTACATCTATGTCGCAGCAGATACCGGCGACGACCTGGACAAGAACATCGTCTCGGTCATCTACGACTACGAAGGTACGCTTCTGGGGGGTACCACCTTTGACGGCGGCCACGGCTTCGATCAGGCGAGTTCCATTGCCGTCAACCACCAGGGGGAGGCGTTCATCGCCGGCTACACCACCAATGCCGCCCTGAATGCCGACTACATCGTCATCAAGCAGAAGAACACCTACAAGCTGGTGCCGACACCCTTTACTGCCATGGCGCAGGCCGACTACCGCCTGATCAACCTCTCCTGGCGGGACAACTCCCCCGGCACCCGGTTCCGGATAGAAAAGACCCCCGGACCGGCCACCACGGACAGCGTCTGGGAACTCCTGACGGACAGCAATCCGGCCACCACCGGCTATGCCGTCAGCGGCCTTTCCCCCAATACCCAGTACTGCTACCGGATCGAGGCGTATGAAGGAAGCCTCGCCTCCCGCAAGGTCATTACCTGCGCCACGACAACCCTGACCGCCCCTGTTCTGAACCCGGCAAGCGGCGTGACCACCTCTGCAATCACCATCTCCTGGCCCGATATTCCGGGCAACACCGGCTACAAGGTCGAGCGGAAGATCGGTGCCGGTTCCTGGGAGACCGCCCCCAGCGGTATCCTGGGCGCGAGCACCTACACCTACACCGACACCCTGCTTACCGCCGGGACCCAGTACACCTACCGGGTCAGCGCCCAAAACGGCGCCGGGTACTCCCTCCCGAGCAGCGAGCTGGTGGTCTGGACCCTCCCCGCGGCCACGACGCTGAACGCCCCGGTACCCTACGCGCCGACCCGCGTCGACCTTTCCTGGAGCAACGTTGTCGGCGAAAGCGGCTACCGGATCGAACGGAAGGCGGGAAGTGCGGGCAGCTGGGAGACGGTTGCGACCAAGTCGGCCGACGTACTCGCTCACAGCGACACTACCGCAGTCCACAACACCGAATACTACTACCGCCTGTTCGCCTACAACGCGAGCGGCGACAGCGCACCGAGCGCTGAACTGCGGGTCGTCACCCTCTCCGCCAACGCCGCCACCCTGACCGTGGCATCGAACGCCACAGCTGCCACGACCATCGACCTCACCTGGACCGACCTCTCCGACGAGACCGGCTACATTGTCCAGGAGTCGTCCTGCCGCTACCCCACAACCCCGTCGTATTGCAGCAACCTGACCAACGATACCTACTGGTATGCCTGGACCCAGGTGGGGAGCGTCCTGGCCGCTGACACGACCAGCTACCAGCGGACCGGGCTCTCTACAGCCAATGCCTACCGCTACCGGATCATCGCCAACGTTCCCCTCTCCAACGGGTCGACCAGCAACACGACCATCCCCAGCAACCTGAAGGGGGCGTGGACCTGGCTCGCCGCGCCGACACTGACCGTAACCCCCGCCTCTGAGACCTCGCTCGCTCTTACATGGACAAACGGCAACGGCGAAACCGGCTTCACCATCGACCGGAAGCTGGGAGCGGCCGGGACCTGGGCTCTGCTCACCACCAAGGGGATCAACATCACGACCCACACCGACACCGGCCTGAGCCAGCAGACCGAGTACTGCTACCGGGTCTCCCCCACCAACACGGCGGGGAACGCGGACCTGATGCTTCCCCCACCGGTCAGCAGCGACGAGCAGTGCCTCCCGACGCCGCTGCCGGCCCCGACGCTCAACGCGCCCGTACCCGACTCCCCCACCCAGGTCACCGTCTCCTGGAACAACGTCGCCGGCAACACTGGCTACGAGCTGCAGCGCTGCCAGCTCGTAAACCAGGGCTATCCCCAGTATGGGACGGCCTACCTGAACAGCGACAGCTACTGGACCGGCTGCACCACCATCCCGGTCGGCACCGACGTCACCACCTACGTCGACACCGGCCGGACCGCCGGCTATACCTACCGCTACAAGGTGCGCGACCTGTACGGGACCTCGCCGGTCTACTATTCGGCCTGGAGCATCGCGATGCCGGTCACCCTCCAGCCCCCGACCCCGACCATTAACTCCATTACCGTCAACGGCCCGACCCAGTTGACGATCAACTGGAGCAACGTCTTCGGTGAGATGGAATACCGTCTGGAGTGGAAACCGCGCAGCGGCGCCGACTGCACGATCGGGGAGTGGAATCCCTACATCACCGTCGCCCAGAACGCCACGTACTATGCCCATGCCTCCCTGACTCCCGGCAACTACTACTGCTACCGGCTCTCGGCGGCAAACGGCACCCTGGTCTCCGCTCCGAGTGCCGCAATGGCCCAGACCACCACCCTCGCGACGCCGGTCCTGAACCCGCTCGCCAACATCACCACTTCGTCCGTGACCCTCACCTGGACGACCGATCCGGCTGCCACCGGCTACCGGATATGGCGCAAGGTCGGTGAAACCGGGACATACTCCGCACTGACATCTGTGACCCCGACCGTGGGCACCACCAGCTATACCAACAGCGGGCTGACTGCCGGGACCTACTACGGATACAAAATCGAGGCGCAAAACGCCGGGGGCTATTCACCCCAGAGCACCGAGCAGACCACGATAACCACACCGGCTGCCCCGGTCCTATCCGCAACCACCATCTCGGCCGATACCGCCTCCGTTTCCTGGACGCTGGTCAAGGGGGCAACCAACTACAAACTGGAGCAACGGCTCGCCGAAGATTCATGGGGCGAGATAGCCAACGTTGCAAACGCCTACGCCGAAAGTTACTGCGGATATGCCGCGCCGCGCGTCAACTGCCCGAGCCTCTCCCCGACCGCGACCAGCTACAGCTCCCAGGGGCTTTTCGCCGGAAGCACCTACTGCTACCGGATGAAGGCCTGGAACCCGACTGGCGGCGATTCAGTCACCAGCACAGAAGTCTGCGTCAAAACCTCTGACCTGGCCGCGCCCCAGCTCACGGCAACACCGCACGATTCACGCAGGATCGACCTTTCCTGGAGCTATCTCCCCCCGTCGTGCAGCGGCAGCTGCGAACCGCCGACCGGCTTCCTCGTCGAACGACAGATGGGCGGGACCTGGCAACGGCTCGTCGTCACCCCGGCCACAACGACAAACTATACCGACCCGTGGGGGATCGATCCCCAGACGCGCTATTACTACCGCATGCTCGCGTTCACCGGGGACATCGAACTGTTCGACCCGGGTATTCCGGCCGCAACCTGGAGTCAGCAGGGCGTGACCCTGACGGGCAGCGGCCAGGTGGCGGTGAGCGATTCCTCCCCGCCGGTCAGCATCGTCGATCCGGTTAACGGGACTATCGCCATTGCAGCCGCAAATGGTGGCGTGCTCCTTTCCACCGCCAGTGCCGGCGGAGGGACGGCAGCCACCTACAACTACGCCAGGGTCAACTACCTTGCCCCCGCTACCCTGCATGGCGACTTCGAACTCCAGATCGACTTCACCATCCCGAATGCGCTGCCGGTCACGGCCCAATACCACTCCCTGGGCAGGCTTCATGTCAGCCTGCCGGCAGGAACCGGTGAAAACTATGCCTGGGTGGAGCGTACCGCCACCAGCTACAATGCCTCCATCGTAGTGAACAATGTCCCGTTCAACGGCACCGTCGCCACCGGCGACACCAGCGGCAAGCTCAGGATCACCAGGAACGGCACCACCATGACCGCCTCGACCTGGACCGGCGGCAGATGGCAGACCATGGCCATGGCCAGCGGCACATCCACCGAGACTGCCAGTGCCGTGCATCTGACGCAGTACGCCCAGCGCAACGAAGCGGTCTCCCTGAAGATGCTGTTCGACAATTTCGCGGCAACCTCCGGCAGATCGGCCTACAGCGACCCGCCGGCCTCTGCCGTGACCCTGCAGTACGTGCCTGCTGACGGCAACTGCCCCTGATCCGGAAAAGGCAGCAGATTCCTATCCCACAGAAAGGAGTGCCAGCAATGAAAAAGAGATATGCCGCACCGAAGGTTGTGGCATCCCAAACCGTACACCCCTGCTGATGAGCAGCTCGTCTGTCATGCCCACTGCGCCGTGGCCCCCCCTGGTCACGGCGTCTTTTTTTCGGACTTGATCTGTACACTGATTTTCAGTATATAGATTTTCACTATGCGACTTTTCACCCCCCTCCATGCAACGCCCCCACTCCCCCGCAGAGGAGCATCCATGTACGAGATCGAGAAAAGCATCGGCTTTCTCCTGGCAAAGGCCTATCAGCGTGCCGGTGCGCTGTTTAAGGAGGAACTGGACCATTTCGGCCTCACTCCGCGCCAGTTCAGCCTGCTCGCCTTTCTCTGGCAACAGGACGAGCTGTCGCAGGTTGAGCTGTCGGAGCGAAGCCAGATAGACCGGACCACCATCTGCGGCCTCATCGATCGCCTGGAAAAACAGGAACTGGTCGAACGGCGACCCAACCCCCATGACCGGCGCTCCTACCTGATCTCCCTGACTCCGCGCGGCAGGGAGCTGGAAGAGCCGCTCTGCGCCGCGGCCGATCGCACACTGGCACGCTTCACCGCAGGTCTTTCGGATCGGGACCAGTCCGACCTGGTCAGACACCTGGAAGTTCTGCGGGGGGAGAGGAGGATCTATGCGACGCTGGATACCTAGCATCATCTGTCTGCTGGCCCTTGTTGTTCCCGCCGTTGTTGCCGCCGCCCCCACGCTCACACTCGGGGAATGCCTGGAGCGCGGCGCCACAAACAACCCGCTGCTCAAGGCAACGCGCCGGGATAAGGGGATTGCAGCCGCAACAGTGCGCCAGTCGGCATCGCCCTTCTATCCCCGACTGGATCTGCAGGGGGGATACACCATGCAACAGGCCCCCCAGGCGGTGGTTATCAACGGCCGCACCGCCGAAACCCAGGAAGCCGACTACGGTTTCGTCAATGCCGCTGTCACCTACACACTCTACGATTTCGGGCGTCGCGATGCACGGCACCAACTGGCCCGCGCCAGTGCCGAAGCCGTGGACTACACCGTCAACGCCCGCGAGCAGGACGTGGCGCTCCAGATCATCGGCAGCTACTTTGGCATCTTGGAGGCCCAGCGGCTGGTCAAGGCCGCCGAGGAGGAGGTCGTCCAGGTCGGCGAGCACAAGAAGATAGCCGACTCACTCTTCCAGCAGGGGATGGTCACCCGCAACGATGTCCTGCAGGCGGATGTCCGGCTGGCCTCTGCCCGGCAGAAGCTCCTCGCCACTCGGAACGGGCGGGAAAACCTCTGGCTGCAGCTCAACTACCTCGTGGGAAACGATGCCGGCTTCCGCGCCGAACTGGACGAGCAGGCCGACCTGGCCCTGCCGGAGGGGACGCCGGTCGACCCGCAGCAGTCGGTGGAAAACCGCCCCGAGCTCCGCAGCCTGCGCAAAAACCTGGCAGCCAGCGAGTTCGAACTGAACGAAAGCAAGAGCGCTTTCTACCCGGAAATCTTCAGCAAGCTCGCCCTTGACTACGTGCAGAACGACAAGGTGAGCGAGCAGACCATCATGTCGGCAACCGTCGGCCTGAAGGTGAACCTGTTCGACGGCTTTGCCACCACTGCCGCCAGGCAGCGGGCAGTGGAATCGCGCGCCAGGGCCGAGGAGACCCTGCGACAGACCGAAGCCCAAGCCCGCCTGGAGCTGACCAGCGCCGGAAACGACGCCAGGGTGGCCCGCCAACGGATCGCCGTCACCGAAACCGCCATCCAGCAGAGCGAGGAAAACCTCCGGATCAACCGTGACCGTTACCAGGCCCGGGTGGGGACCGCCACCGACGTCCTCGATGCCCAGACACTCCTGACCCAGGCAAAGACCGAATATTTCCAGGCTCTGTACGATTTCCAGGTCGCCTCGGCCCGCGTCCGGCGGGCCATGGGCGAACTGTAGAGGAGAACCGATGAGTGACCCGCACCATCCAGATGCTGCACCCGATGTAACACCCGAGCCAAGCCCCGGAACCGGCGAGCCGGTGGCATCGCAGCAGGCCGCGCCACCCAAGCCCCCTGCCTCCGGCAGGATGGCCAAGGCGGCAGTGATCCTGTTGCTGCTCGGCATCGTCTTCGTCAGCCTCGGCATTCACTGGTGGATCAGGCACCAGACCCATATCGAGACCGACAACGCCTTTGTGGAAGCGCACATCCACCCCATTGCCGCACGGATTCCGGGAACCGTGACCAGGGTGCTGGTCAACGACAACCAGCAGGTAAGGAAAGGAGATCTGCTGGTCGAGATCGACCAGGCCGATTACCGTATCCAGGTGGATAAGGCCAATGCCGACGTTGCCGTTGCCAGAAACGAGAGCGACGGCGACAATTCAGAGGTTGGGGTTTCCCGTGCAGCCGTGCAGCAGGCCAGGGCTCAGCTGGATCAGGCCAGGCTCGATCTGGAGCGGGGGAAAAACCTGTTTGCTCGGGAGGTAATCCCCCGCGAGCAGTTGGACCGGCTGGAGACTGCCGGTCGCGTTGCCGCTGCCAGGCTTGCCGAGGCCGAGGACAAACTCCGCAAGGCCCTGGCCATTGCCGGGCCGAGCGACGGCAGGAGCCGGGCCAAGGTGCGCCAGAAAGAGGCCGACCTGGCCGATGCCAGGCTCAAGCTCTCCTATACGCGCATCTACGCCCCGACCGACGGCCACATAACGCGGAAGACCGTGGAGCAGGGGAACATCGTCCAGCCTGGCCAGCCGCTCATGGCCCTGGTCCCCCTGCGCGACGCCTGGGTCGTCGCCAACTACAAGGAGAGCCAGCTGACCTACATCCGACCCGGCCAGCAGGTGGAATTCAGGGTGGACACCTATCCGGGCAAGCGCTTCACCGGCACAGTCGACAGTATCATGGCCGGGACCGGGGCAGCCTTCTCGCTCCTCCCGCCGGAGAACGCCTCGGGCAACTACGTGAAGGTCGTGCAGCGGATCCCCGTGAAGATCGCCATCAACCCTTCCAGCGATCCGGAGCAGGTGTTGCGAGTAGGGATGAGTGTCGTCCCCACCGTACTGGTGGAGCGGAAGGTAGCCGACATCCTGCGGGATCTGCTGCCGTTCTAGACGGAAACGGTTCTTTTCGACCATGACCGACATCGACCAGAAACAGATCAATAAATGGCTGATCACCATCACGGTGATGCTCCCCACCATCATGGAGATCGTGGACACGTCGGTGGCGAACGTGGCGCTTCCCCACATGCAGGGGAGCCTCAACGCCGGCACCGACGAGGTGACCTGGGTCCTCACCTCCTACCTGGTGAGCAATGCCATCGTCCTCCCCATGACCGGCTGGCTGGCGCGGATGTTCGGCCGCAAGCGCTTCCTCATCACCTGCATCACCCTGTTCACCCTGGCTTCGCTTTTGTGCGGGGCAGCTCCCAACCTGGCCATGCTGATATTCTTCCGCATCCTGCAGGGGGCGGCCGGCGGCGCACTCATCCCTATCAGCCAGGCGATCCTGATGGAGACCTTCCCACCCCACCAGCGGGGGATGGCCATGGCGATCTTCGGCATCGGCGCCATGTTCGGCCCCATCGTCGGACCGGCGCTCGGGGGGTGGATCACCGACACCCTTAACTGGCGCTGGATCTTCTATATCAATATCCCCATCGGCGTCTTTGCGGTCATCATGACCACCCTGTTCATCTTCGATCCAGCCTATCTCAAGGAGGGGAAGCAGGGGATGACCATCGACTGGTGGGGCCTCGGCCTGCTGACGGTCGGACTCGGTGCCCTCCAGGTCGTGCTGGACAAGGGGCAGCAAGAGGACTGGCTCAACTCGTCGTTCATCATCGCCTTCAGCATCGTCGCCGCCATCTCGCTCATCGCCCTGATCTTTGTCGAGCTCTCTCATGAGCATCCGATCGTCAACCTCCGGCTGTTCAAGGAGATATCCTTTTCTGCCGGCAATTTCATCATGTTCGTGGTCGGTTTCTGCCTCTACAGCTCCATCATGCTGATCCCGCTCTTCCTGCAGACGCTGATGGGGTATTCGGCAACCGATGCGGGGATGGTCATGGCCCCCGGCGGGGTGGCAACGCTTATCTGCATGCCGTTCGTGGGCGCCATGCTGCAGAAACGGGACGGACGGAAGATCGTTCTGGTGGGGCTCTCCGTGGGGGCGCTTTCCATGTTCATCATGCAGGGGCTGAATCTGGAGGGGAGCTACTGGAGCTACGTCTGGCCCAGGGTGGTGCTGGGGGTCGGCCTGGCCATGATCTTCGTGCCGCTGACCACCGTGACCCTCTCGTCCATACCGAAGACGGAAATGGGAAACGCCACCGGGATGTTCAACCTGTTACGCAACATCGGGGGGAGTGTGGGGATCGCCATGGCCGCAACCATGCTCGGGCGGTTCGGGCAGTTTTACCAGAATTCACTGGCCGGAAACGTGAACCCGTACAACCCGGTCTATCAGATGCGGTCGGCGGAGCTGAAACAGGCCCTGGTCAACCGCGGCATGGAGGCAACAACCGCCGACGCCGCGTCGCAGAAAATGATCTACGGGATACTGCTCCGCCAGGCAGGCGCCATGGCGTATAACCATATCTTCTGGATCATCGGCATCGCCTTCCTGGTGATCATCCCTCTGTTGTTACTGCTCAAGCGGCCGGCCCACCAGACAGGCCCGTAGCCGCCGGCGGGAAACCATCCCTATCTAGCGCAGGGTAAACCAGAAGGTTGCCCCCTCCCCTTCGATCGCTTCGGCCCAGACACTGCCGCCGTGCCGTTCGACGATCCGCTGGACAATGGCCAGGCCGATGCCGGTCCCGGCATATTCCTCCTGACGATGCAGCCTCTGGAAGGGGACAAAGAGCTGATCCGCATAGGCCATGTCGAAGCCAACCCCATTATCGCGGACGTAATGGGCGACCCCGCCCCGTTGCCAGCCGATGCCGAACTCTATCCTGGCGTTACCGGCTCGTAACGTATACTTGTGGGCATTCACCAGGAGATTTTCCAGGCAAATCGACAGAAGCAGGGGATCGCCCGTAGCGAACACATCCGGGGCGATGACGAACTCCACCTGCCTCTCCGGGTGAACATCGAGAAGGGTAGCCGCAACCTGACGGGCCACCCCCGACAGGTTCACCTCCTCGTTCTTGAGTTCGACGCGAGAGAGACGCGAAAGGGTCAGGATCGATTCGATGACCTTCTGCAGTTGCAGGCTGGCAACCTCGATCCGTTCCATGAAGAATTTGGACAGCTCTTCTTTACAGTCGGCGCACTCTTCCCGCAGCGCCTCGCTGAACCCCTGCAACCGCGCCACCGGCGCGCGGAGCTCATGGGAGATGGCATAGCAGAAATCGACCAGTTCCCGGTCGGTCCGCTCATATTCCACGGTCCTCACCGCAACCAGTCGCTCCAGTTCCTCGTTGAGCCGGCGGATCTCCTTCTCGGCCCTTTTCCGTTCCGTAATGTCGTGGGCCACTACCAGGTTCAACCGCTGGCCGCCGAACTTGAGGGGAATCGCTGCCAGTTCCACATCGAAGGGGAGACCGTCGAGACGGAGCAAACGCTGCTCGACCACTGCCGTAACACGTTCGTCCGCAGCAGACCCTTCCCCCTCCCCCAGTGCCCCGTCGCGATACTCAGCAGGGAGCCGAGCCCGAAACGGCGCACCGATCAGCTCGTCCAGCGAGCCGGCCCCGAATTTCTCCACAGCCGCGGGATTCAGGTAGGTAAAGCAGCCATCCTGGTGGATCATCACCATGCTTGGTGCGAGCTCGACCACGGCCCGGAACCGTGACTCGCTGTTCCGGAGTTCCTCGGCCATCCGCCTTTCCAGCGTTACATTCGTGCTGACGACCAGGGCATAGTGAACTCCCCCCAGTTCCAGGGGCATTGCCGCTGACTCGGTGATGACGCTGCCGCCGTCGAGCCTGCGGACAACCATCTCCCGTGGCGGGATAACCTGCCCTTCTTCCACCAGGCGAAAGCATTGCTGCGTATCTCCAAAGCTGTCCGCCTCGACCAGGTCGGCAAGTGACCGCCCGGTCAGCTCCTCGTCGCTTTCGGCACCGAACAGTTTTGTCGCAGGCCTGTTCAGGCTTGCGATGACGCCATCCTTGACCAGCATGACCGCATTGGGAGACACGGCAACCAGTTCCCGGTAGCGGGCTTCATTGTCCTTCTGGATCAGTTCGGCCCGACGGATGGTCCGCAGGGAGTCAAGACTCCGCTCGATCATCAGTTCGGTCCGTTTCGGGCTCAGAAGCTCTTCCGACGGCACATAGTAGACATTGCGCATCGCTTCGTTATCGAGCATCACCAGGGGGTGACAATGGAGCGCCCCCATGAGCAGGTCGGCGTCAAAGCGTCGCCGGTCATACTGGCAGATGGTCGAAACCTGGTTCACCTGCAGGAATTCGTCGAGCCGGGCTTCATATTCGATGAGCGGTGTGACGCTGGAGACCACTTCCAGGATCCAGGACATCTCCGAAGCCACTCGCAGGCTGTTGTACCCTGCGGAAGCCGCCCTGCGGATCTCGCGATCGAGCAGGTCGAGCACCATCTCGGGCTCGAAGTGCTTGCGGGATATCCCCATCCGGTCGCGGGAGATGACAACGAGGGGGTCATTTGTTGCCGTGCCCATCCCTGCCAGCAGAGGATCGAGCTCCTCGCGCAGAGCAGCCATGCTCCCCGGTTCTCCGAGGAAGAGGACCCTTTCGCCGGCCGCAATCCCCTGGCTGATGAACGGGATGATGACCTCAGCACGTTGTTGCTCGTTTTCATAGAGGCAACAGACATGGTCGCCCGATCTCAAGCCGAGGTCGGCATTTATCGAGCATTTGTGGCGCATGGTGCCTCCTGGGAATGGAAGATCCAGCCGGGTAATCCACTACTCTTTCCTTGCCACGACAAAACGGTGAAACCACGATAACACATTAGCACAAGTTCATATAGTCTTTTCTGATTAGTCCCATTCTTTCAAGCACCTGTAACCATTGGCAGTTTTTCCCACCCGGCTCCCGTACACCCTGCCCATCCAACTACCTGATCCTGCGCTAGAATCGACCGATACGGAGAACCTACTATAGTTCGCTGCGTTTCACGCGCTTTGCATCAGCCAAAGAAACCGGGCAGCATATTTTTCTCCAGTCTTTCACCGCAAATAACTGCTTGACAGTAGTGGGAAAACATTAAACAATCGATTTTTTCTGATCGATGATGAGGGGCTGTTCGACGCCGAAACGTGCATTGACCTGATACTTAATGGACTTGCAAGGAGGAACGACTGGTGAAAAATTTCCATGCGGTTTTATTGCTGCCGTTGATCATGGCTGCGCCTGCTGCAGCCCAGGGAGAACCACAGCTCTCCATTACACTCAATGAAGCCATCCGGCAGGTCGTCGAAAAAAACCTGGACGTCAAGGCCGAGCTCTACAATCCGGCCGCAGCCGAGGCAGACCTGCAGAAAAACAGGGGCATCTACGATACCCACCTGACCCTCGACACCAGCTACCAGGATTCCACCAGCGTCCCGACCAGCCCTGCCGCAGCGAACAAGCTCAAGGTGTTCAAGCTCTCCCCCGGCGCCTACCGGCTCTTCCCCACGGGCGGTACGGTTACGGCCGACTTCAACAACACCTATACCGACACCAACTCTTCGTTTGCCAACTACCGGAGCTATTGGCAGTCCGACCTGACCTTTACCCTCTCCCAGCCGCTGCTGAAAAACTTTGGCCGGGAGGCGACCGAGCTCAATATCTCCATCGCCACCTACAGCAAGGAAGGGACCTTCGAGCAGTTCAAGACGGTCCTGACCAATACCGTTGCCCAGGCCCGCACCGCCTATTACGCCCTCTTCAGCGCCCGTGAGTCCCTGGATGCCAAAAAGACCTCCCTGGAACTGGCACGCAAGATCCTGGAAGATACCAAGGGGCGGGTCAAGGCCGGGGTGCTCCCCGCCATGGAGATCCTGAACGCCGAGTACGGGGTTGCCCTGCGGGAAAAGGAGCTGATCGACGCCGAACGGGCCGTCAAGGACCAGGAGGATGCCCTGCGGCTTTTAATGCAGCTCAAGGGGAACACCGAAATTGTCCCCGTAGAAGCGCCCCCCACTGAGAAATTCCAGGCCTCGGAAACAGATGAGATCACGAGCGCCCTCATCAACAGAAACGACCTGCGACAGGCGCAGGTAAACCTGAGATCGGCGGAGATGCAGGCAAAGGTCGCCCGGCACCAGACCCTGCCCGATCTGTCGCTCAATACCAGCGTGGCAGTGACCGGGCTCGGCGAAAACTACGGCCGCAACATGGAGCGGGTCGGCTCCACCGACTACCCGGTCTGGTTCGTCGGGCTGCAGCTCGACTATCCCCTGGGGAATTCGACGGCGGAAAACGATTACATCAGGAAAAAGATCGCTGCCGAGCAGAGCCGGACCCAGCTCCAGAGCCTTGAGGAATCGATTGCCAAGGATGTGCGCAGCGCGCTGCGAGGCATTGAGACCAGCTACAAGCAGCTCGACGTGACGAGCCGCCAGCGTTCCTACGCGGAAGAAGTCCTGCAGGCCTTCCAGAAGAAGCAACAAGTGGGACTTGCCACCACCAAGGATGTCCTGGACGAGTTGAACAACCTGGTGGCGGCCAAGAACGACCAGATCAATGCCCGGGTCAACTATGCCAACGCCATCACCCAGCTCTGGCAGGTCACCGGCCAGCTCCTGGACAAGCAGGGGGTCAGGCTGACCGGCACCGAGGCAGAGGACGTCTACCGGAAGAGCAGGGAGAATAACTGACATGCCCGAGTTCCGCTGGGAGTTCGGCGGCGTTCCCCGGCAGATCTGCCGCTGGGGGGGTACTGCCATAGCCGTTGCAACGCTTGTCGCCTGCGGGGCCAAGAAGGAAAAACCGGCGCCGCGGCCGCCGGTTCCGATCAGGGCAACCGTTGCCCTGCAGAAAACCGTGCCGGTGCAGATACGGGGCATCGGCAACGTGGAAGCCTACAACACCGTCTCCATCAAGGCACAGGTAAGCGGCGTTGTGGCAAAGGTCCACTTCCGCGAGGGGCAGGATGTCGGAAAAGGGGACCTCCTCTTCACCATCGACCAGCGCCCCTTCGAGGCATCCCTGAAACAGGCGGAGGCAACCCTGGCAAAGGACCGGGCACAGCTCCGCAACGCCCAGGAACAGGTCAGACGTTACGGCACCCTGCTCAAGGACGGCATCGTCACCCCGGAACAGTACGACCAGCTGCAGACCACTGCCGAGGCGCTCGAAGCGACCATCGCTGCCGACCGAGCCGCAGTGGACAATGCCAGGATCCAGCTCGGCTACTGCTTCATCCGCTCTCCCATTGCCGGCCGCACCGGCAATCTGTCCGTCGACGTGGGGAATCTGGTCAAGGCCAATGACCTGCCGATCCTGGTGACCATCAACCAGGTCTCCCCCATATACGCCACCTTCACCATCCCCGAACGGGACATGGTCGAACTCCGCAGGCATCTCCGGGGAGGCCTCAAGGTAGAGGCATTCGTCACCGGCGACGATGCTGCCGGCGAATCGGGCACCGTTTCATTCCTCGACAATGCCGTGGATACCGCAACCGGGACGATCAAGGTCAAGGGGACCTTTGCAAATGGGCGCCACCGCCTCTGGCCCGGTCAGTTCGTCACGGTCGTGATCACCCTGACCAACCTGCCGAATGCCGTTGTCGTGCCCTCCCAGGCGGTACAGACCGGCCAGCAGGGGCAGTTCCTGTTTATCGTGAAACCCGACCAGACCGTGGAGATGCGTCCCGTCACCGTCGGCCCGACCATAGGCAGCGAAACCGTGATTGCCACCGGGGTGAAGCCGGGCGACAAGGTTGTAACGGACGGCCAGGTTCGCCTCACCCCCGGCGCAAAGGTCGTCGAAGCCGAAAAACCGGGGCCGGCAGCAGGCAACGCGACGCAGAACCCGACTGTCCCCGCCGGGCAGAACCAGGTCCCCACCCGGTGAACCTGTCCGAACTGTTCATTAAACGGCCGATCATGACCAGTCTGGTCATGATCGCGGTCATGATCTTCGGCCTCTTCGCCTACCGTCTCCTGCCGGTCAACGACCTGCCGAACGTCGACTATCCGACGATCCAGGTCACCTCCAACCTGCCGGGAGCCAATCCGGAAACCATGGCCAGCGCCGTGGCCACCCCTCTGGAACGGCAGTTCTCTACCATTGCCGGCCTCGATTCCATGACCTCCACCAACGGCCAGGGGATCTCCATCATCACCCTCAAGTTCACCCTGGAGAAAAATATCGATGCCGCTGCCCAGGACGTCCAGGCGGCGATCTCCAAGGCGGCCCGCCAGCTCCCCCAGGACATGCCGAATCCACCTTCCTACCAGAAGGTCAACCCGGCCGACCAGCCGGTCATCTACCTCGCCCTCAGCTCGCCGACGCTCCCCCTGTCCGAGGTGAACGAATACGCCGACACCGTCATCTCGCCGCGCATCTCCATGATCAACGGGGTTGCGCAGGTGCTGGTCTACGGTTCGCAGAAATTCGCCGTCAGGGTCGAGCTCGATCCGCGGGCCCTGGCGACCAGGAAGATCGGCATCGACGAGGTGGCAAACGCTCTGGCGCGCTGGAACGTCAACATCCCCACCGGCATCCTCGACGGCAAGACCCAATCGTTCACCATCCAGGCGACCGGACAGCTTTACAACGCCGCAGCCTACCGCCCGATGATCGTTGCCTACCGCGATGGGGCACCGGTCAGGCTGCAGGACGTGGGGACCGTCCTGGACAGCGTGGAAAACGACAAGATCGCGGCCTGGTACAACACAAAGGACACCTCGACCCGGGCCATCGTGCTTGCCATCCAGCGCCAGCCCGGCACCAACACCATCGAGGTCGTGGACCGGATCAAGGCCCAGATCCCCAGTTTCAGGAACCAGATCCCGGCATCAGTGGATATCAACGTCCTGTTCGACCGCTCCACCATGATCCGGGAGTCGGTCGCCGACGTGAAATTCACCCTGCTGCTCACCATCTGCCTGGTAATCATGGTGATCTTCCTCTTCCTGCGCAACCTGTCGGCCACGGTCATCCCGAGCCTGGCGCTGCCGCTTTCCATCATCGGCACCTTTGCCGCCATGTACGCCCTCGGCTTCTCGGTGAACAACATCACACTGATGGCCCTGACCCTCTCGGTCGGCTTCGTGGTGGACGACGCCATTGTCATGCTGGAAAACATCGTCCGGCACATGGAGCATGGGGAAAAGCCGCTGGAGGCCGCCTTTCGCGGCTCGCGCGAGATCGGTTTCACCATCCTCTCCATGACCATCTCCCTGGTGGCGGTCTTCATCCCGGTACTTTTCATGGCCGGCATGCTCGGCCGGATGCTGCACGAGTTCGCCGTCACCATCACCGTGGCCATCCTGATCTCCGGACTGGTCTCACTGACCCTCACCCCCATGCTCTGCAGCCGTTTCCTCAAACCGGCCAACGAAGCGTCCCATGGCCGACTCTACAACGTCATGGAGCGATTCTTCAACGGCATGCTCCGTCTCTATGAACGCTCCCTGGCCAGGGTACTCAGGTACCGTCGCACCACCATAGTCGGCACCCTGCTGATGACCGGACTGACCATCTGGCTTTTCACGAGGATGCCGATGGGGCTGTTGCCCGCCGACGACATCGGCGGCATCTTCGCGTTTACCGAAGGGGCACAGGGAGTCTCCTTCGAGGAGATGAAACGGAACCAGATGGAACTGGTGAAGATCGTCCAGAAGGAGCCGAACGTGGAGGCATTCATGTCGGCCGTTGGCGCCAGCGGCTCCCGGGTCGGCTCCAACAGCGGCTTCATGTTCATCAAACTGAAACCCCGCCATGAACGGAAACTGAATGCCGATCAGATCATCCAGCGGCTCAGGCCCAAGGTAATGGGGGTTCCCGGCATCATGATGTTCATGCAGAACCCGCCACCGATCCGCCTGGAAGCAACTCTCGCTAAGGCACAGTACCAGTTCGTCCTGCAGAGCCCCGACAGCGAAGATCTCTACCGGAACGCCACCGCATTCGAGCAGAAGGTGCGGGCCTTACCGATGATCCAGGATGTGACCAGCGACCTCCAGATCAAGAACCCCCAGGTAAACATGGAGATCGACCGGAATCGCGCGGCAAGCCTGGGCATCACCTCGCAGCAGATCGAGGACGCCCTCTACTACGCCTATGGCAGCCGGCAGGTCTCCACCATCTATTCCCCCTCCAACCAGTACCGGGTCATCCTGGAGTTACAGCAGCAGTATCAGCGGGACCCGGCATCGCTCGGGCTGCTCTATGTCCGGTCCGACAGCGGGCAACTGGTGCCGCTGGCCTCGCTGGGAACCCTGAAACCGGGTCTCGGGCCGCTGTCGGTGAACCATCTCGGGCAGATCACCTCAGTGACCGTCTCCTTCAACCTCAAGCCGGGGGTTCCCCTGGGCGATGCGGTGAATGCGATCCAGAAGGAGGCACGCACCCTTCCCGCCTCCATCACCACCGGCTTCCAGGGAACCGCCCAGGTCTATCAGGCATCGACCAAAGGGCTCGCCCTGCTCCTCGTCCTCTCCATCGTGGTGATCTACATCGTCCTCGGCATCCTCTACGAGAGCTACATCCACCCGCTGACCATACTCTCGGGCCTCCCTTCAGCCGGCTTCGGGGCGCTGGTCACCCTGCTCATCTTCGGCAAGGACTTAAACCTCTATTCCTTTGTCGGGATCATCATGCTGATCGGCATCGTCAAGAAAAACGCCATCATGATGATCGATTTTGCCCTGGAGGCGGAGCGCAACGACGGGAAAAGCCCGATGGACGCCATCTACCAGGGTGCCATCGTCCGTTTCCGTCCCATCATGATGACCACCATGGCGGCACTCATGGGAACCCTTCCCATCGCGCTGGGCATCGGCGCCGGCGCTGAATCGCGCCGCCCCCTGGGGCTCGCCGTCGTCGGCGGGCTCCTGGTCTCCCAGCTCCTCACCCTCTACATCACGCCGGTGGTCTACTACTACTTCGACCGGGTGCAGAAGATGGCCCGCGAGGCCATTGCCCGCAAGCGGCGCCGGCAGATGAAGACTGGCACCTGACACCCGATACCGGCCTCCTCCCGGACACTATGGTATACTGGTCCGAAAAGGCCCGTACCCTGCCCGAGGTGCCCCATGTCCAGAATCAGGTTGCTATCGCTGCTTGTCCTGCTGCTGCCGCTCTCTGCCTGCTCCTTTGAGAATGAAACTGGCATTGACCAGGATATCGATCTCATGCAAACGGACAGGTACGCCGCAGACCTTGCCAAACGCGAAGCAGCGGCCCGTGAAGTGGCCTTCCAGTCAAGGAACGGGACACTTCCACTGATGCCGCTGCTCTATTGGGGGAAATACACCTATTATCCGAGTGCCGGTATCGGCTGCATCGTGACAGTGACCGAAAAGGACCTCAACCGGGAAGAGATCGGCACCTACGATATCGACGTCTGCGGAAACGATGAACACTGAACGCTAAACCGGAACTCCCCGTGACCCGTCCCGCTGGAGCAGACCTCGCATCTCTTCGTGCACGAGGCCGTTACTTGCCAGAATCCGGTGGTCGTAGATCGAAAAAGCCTCTCCAACATGGTTTGACATCCGCCCTCCCGCCTCCTCCACCAGCAGCCGCCCGGCCGCAACGTCCCACGGCTTCAGCTTGCACTCCCAGTAGCCATCGAGCCTCCCTGCCGCCACATATGCCAGATCGAGGGCTGCTGCACCGAATCGCCTGACTCCCCTGGCTGCCATCTGGAATCGGCAGAAATTGTCGAAGTTGTTCTCATTGTCCCAGGTCCGGTCATAGGGGAAACCGGTTGCCAGCAGGCAGCTCTTCAAGGGGGCGCGGTCGGAAACGGCAAGCCGCCGGCCATTGAGAAAGGCCCCCTCGCCACGCACGGCAGTAAACAGCTCGTCGAGACAGGGGTGATAGACCACGCCTACCCTGATCTCGCCATCCACCTCCAGGGCAATGGAGACGGCAAACCAGGGGAAGCCATGGGCAAAATTGGTGGTGCCGTCCAGGGGATCGACGATCCAGGCCAGGTTCGTCCGCCGTGCTCCGTAGTCGTTCTCCTCGGCAACGATGTCCGAATCGGGGCACGCTGCCCGCAGCATGCCAACGATCAGCTCCTCGCTCTCCCTGTCCACCTCGGTGACCAAGTTGATCTCCCCCTTGAACGCCACTGCCATGACACTGCCGAGCCTCTCCCGCTGCAACCGCCCTGCAGCCCGTGCAGCATCGACCGCCACTGCCAGATATCGCTGCATGATTCCCCCTGTCCCGAGTCTGTTGGTTTGCATTCCGGCAGCGCAGACAGAAAAACCGCCTGCCATGAATGGGAAGCGGTTGCCGAGAGGCTGACCGCGCATTGAATATACACGGTCTGAGTGAGTGCGACAAGAAGAGGGTGGGCCAACTGCGGGCCTTTCAGCCTGTCAGGAAAGCAGCAGGGGAAAACGGATGATGAAACTGGTGCCCTGCCCGACCTGGCTTTCGACCGTGATCTCGCCCCCCTCGGCAGCGATGATCTGCCGGGTGACGAACAGCCCGAGCCCGGTCCCCTCCCCTGCCCCCTTGGTGGTGAAGAACGGTTCAAATATCTGGTCGATGTCGCTGTCGGCAATACCGTAACCGGTATCGGCAATATGCACTTCACAGCTCCCCGCATCGGACTGGAGCGTCCGCAGGGTGAGGGAGCCGCCGCTGTTCATCGCCTGCAAGGCATTCATGATCAGGTTGATGAAGACCTGCTTGAGACGCCCGGCATCGATGCGCAGCAACGGAAAATCATGGTCGAAATGCTCGTGGACCGTCACCGAACGCTTCTGGATCTCGTAGGCAAGCATCTGCACCACATCGCTCAGGACGAGATTGAGATCTGCCTCGTCTCCCCCTCCGCCATCCTGCCGGGAAAAGGAGAGGATACCACGGCTCATCTGGGAGAGCCGCTGGGCCTCACCGCCAATCCGCTCCACAAGCTCGACAACGCTCTCCGACAGCCCGTCCTCGCGCAGTATCAACTGGGCAGCTGCGGCAATGACCGAAAGTGGCGTATTGAGTTCATGAATGACCCCTGCAGCCAGTCGCCCCAGCTCGGCCATTTTCTCATTATAGGCAAGCTGCTCCAGGAAGCGGTCACTCAGCGCCAGATTGCCTACCATGTCCTGTCCACGCTCTAACCTATCCATGTTGCCTGGTCCTCGCCTCTCATTACCCCATCTCCAGATAGGGAGAGTCACTCGTATAGAGGCACAAGGTGTGCCAGCATGCACAAGTCAGGAATCACACTGATTTACGGAGGCGTGCCTCCCGCCCGCCGGCATTCATGCATATTATTTAGGCAGCGCCCCTGACGAGTTGCATAAAAAAGGGGCCGCTTTGCAGCGGCCCCCTGGACAGCATCACTGATATGCAATCAGTTGTAAGCACTTTCCGAATGCTGGGTATTGTCGAGACCCATGATCTCGTCTTCCTTTTCCACGCGCAGACCGATGGTCTTGTCGAGGATGAAGACTATCACCAGGGTAACGATGAATGCATAGGCGCCGGCAGCCACCACGCCGATCAACTGGGTGACGAATTGCCCGACGTTACCGGAGGTGAGGCCCGTGGCACCGACAGTCGCCAGAACACCGGTGATGATTGCACCGAAGGTCCCGCCGACGCCATGGACGCCGAATGCATCGAGAGAGTCGTCGTATTTGAGCTTCGCCTTCATCAGCACACCGAGATAGCAGATGACGCCTGCGCCGATGCCGATGATCAGGGCCGAACCTGGCTGCACGAAACCGGCTGCTGGAGTAATCCCAACCAGACCGGCTACCACACCCGATGCAAAGCCGAGGGCTGAAGGCTTGCCTGCATGAATCCATTCAGCGATCATCCAGGCCAGTCCACCGGCTGCAGGTGCAATGGTGGTGGTGGTGAATGCCAGGGCGGCAAGTCCGCCCGCCGCATCAGAGGTATTGACACCGGCGATGGCGCTACCGGCATTGAACCCGTACCAGCCGAACCAGAGCAGGCCTGCACCGAGGAGGGTGAAAGGAAGGTTATGGGGGGCCATCCGCTCGGTGGGGAAGCCGTGACGCTTGCCGAGGAAGATGATTGCTGCCAGGGCCGATATACCGGAAGAGAGGTGGACAACCGTCCCGCCGGCAAAATCGAGGGCACCCTTCTTGAAAAGCCAGCCGTCAACCATCCAGACCCAGTGTGCAAGCGGATCGTAGACTAAGGTTGTCCAGAGCAGCACGAACACGCAATAGGCAGAAAACTTGATCCGCTCGGCAAGGGCACCGGATATCAGTGCCACGGTGATGATGGCAAACATCCCCTGGAACATGGCAAATACGTATTCGGGAACTGCACCGGGCTCGGTCGCCACATTCTGAAACAATGTATAGACCGGAGCCCCATCCTTGAAGGTGATCAGACCGTTCAGCATGACCTTGCTGAAATTACCGACGAGCCCGCCGACGGCGTCGGGGCCAAAGGCAAGACTGTAGCCGATCACCGCCCACTGCACGCCAACGATGCCCATCGCCACCAAGGAGTGCATCATGGTGGAAAGGACGTTCTTGGAGCGGACCATCCCCCCGTAGAAGAGGGCAAGGCCAGGAAGCATGACCAGCACCAGAGCGGATGAGATGAGCATCCAGGCGGTGTCGCCGGTGTTGAGCACCGGATCGACGGTTGCGGGCTTGGGAGCCTCGGCAGGTGCCGCCGGGGCTTCTGCCGAAGCCGGAGCATCAGCCTTCTGGGCCGAAGAGACCGCTGCCTGGGTCGGGACAGCCGGAGTTGCTTCTTCGGCAAAGAGCGCAGCAGGTGCCAGCATCAGGACCATGGCCAGGACAAGCCAGAGAATCGTTAGTTTCGCTTTCATTGTGAACCTCCAAACGTGGTAAAAGTTTCTCGTGGTTAAATCGCGTCAGTACCTTTTTCTCCGGTCCTGATCCGCACAGCCTCTTCCAGCGCCAGGATGAATATCTTGCCATCGCCAATGCGGCCCGTCTTGGCGGTATTCTGGATGGTCTCAACCACCTTGCTCACCAGTTCGTCAGCCACCGCAATCTCCAGCTTGACCTTCGGGATGAAATCGACAACGTATTCTGCACCACGGTACAATTCGGTGTGCCCCTTCTGCCGACCGAATCCCTTGACTTCACAGACCGTGATCCCTTCGATACCGATTTCATTCAGTGCATCCTTGACTTCATCGAGTTTGAACGGCTTGATTATCGCCTCTATCAGTTTCATACCTGCCTCCCATCTGTGTGCAACATGGCACGGTCTGTTGTTGTCTCCCGGAAAAATGTGGGGGGTTGCACCCCCCATAACATGAAGGAGACGTTACGTCTTGCTACTGAATGCATTGCTAGAATACGAATGCGGCCTTTATCCCGATGACGCTCTCATCGTTCACACCGGCATTTCTGGCAACGGAGTTGAACGCATTGGAGTAGAGGTATGAAGGAGATATCTTGATCTGGTCAGTAAGGGAGTAATCTGCACTGACGCTCAACTCGTAGTTGTGCAGATTGTTGTATGCAGCGCTTGCCGAGGGGTTTTCCATGTTGTAGCTCACCAGGGCTCCAAGGTTGACACCGAGATTCTTCATCGCCTGGATGGTGTGACCGACAGAGAGGGTGTAGAACAGGCCATTTTTTGTTGACTCGTCCCAATCCCAGTATACTGCAAGAGTCGGGGCAAGGAGGGTATTGAGCGTTGCCTTGAGATACAATTCGTTCGTATCGTTCACACCCGGGACATCAAAGGTGTAAAAGGTGTTACCCACGTTCATCGAAACAAGTTCGAAGGGCGCAAATGCATAATTGAGGGTGATGTCGGTTTCGGTATTGTCGCTTCTCTTATATACGCCGGCACCGCGTGTCTGAACATTTGTCCAGTAGCTCAGAGTGATATTCTTGTAACTGAGATCCATCCCACCCTGGACTACATACTGATTGGCACTGGAGTCCAGGCCTCTGAAGAGGTATTTGCTGTAGGTCCCCAGATAGGCATCACCAGAAACCTTGTCTTCAGCAGATGCAATTGAAGCAACCGTTGCCGTCAATAAAGCAGCCATCAAAACGATACATTTTTTCATGCTCTATACTCCTTTGTAATGTATTAGGTGCACTTGCACCAATGTTACCGACTTTGTAACTTGACCTTCAGGTGCCCCGATTCTCTCTCCTCCTTTGCATTGAATAAAAAAAGGCGCTCCCACGGATAGTGTGGAGGCGCCTTTGCCTTGTAACCGGAATCGAATCGCACTTCATTGTACGATCAACGATTTATCGCTCAAAAGCATAGAGCGTGCCACTCCATGCCACAAAAAAATTACGACAAAATTATCAGATGGTTATCAATAAAATGGGTTATAGACCGAAAAGCACAAGAGACGATTCCAGGCGTAATCTTCAGCAAGGTGCTTACATTTTAGGCATTGTGCCGGATAGCTGGGCGATCGTGATCGGTCGCGCAGGGAGAGGCCCCCCGGATGGGGGCAAGGCCACTGATCGCCACGTTGAGAGTACGAATGCTGGATTTCCAGATGCAAACGGGTATACTGGAAATAATTTCGCAGGGGCCGACCAGGGTTGTGCCGCATAGAGGGGGCTATGAAGATCTTAATCGCAGACGATGATCCTGTTTCGTTGCACTTGCTGGAACGATCGCTCGCAAACTGGAACTATGAAGTGGTATGCGCCGTTGACGGCAACTCTGCCTGGGAGGTCATGCAGGGGGAAGACGCACCGCGGCTGGCAGTACTCGATTGGATCATGCCCGATCCCGACGGGATCGAGATCTGCAGGCGCCTTCGCCAGAATCAGCTCACGGCAGAGGATTATACCTACATCATCATCCTGACCCAGAAATCGTCACTGACCGATATCGTTGCCGGACTCAGGGCAGGAGCAGACGACTACATCATCAAGCCGTTCATCCCCCAGGACCTGCAGGTAAGGGTCGAGGCAGGAAAAAGGATCGTGGAACTGCAGCAGCGGCTCCTGGATGCGCAACAGGCTCTCACAGCGCAGATCTCCCACGACATTCCCACGCGAACTTGGAACCGCGACACGATCCTTGCCCATATCCGGGCAGAGCTGAACCGTACGCGACGCAAGAACGGCTCCGCAAGCATTGCCGTACTCAAGGTGGAAAATTTTGCGTCGTTGTGCAGCAACGCAGGTGATGTCCTGGCTGAACACGCACTCTGCGAATACCTGCAGTGCATCAGGAACGCAATCCGCTCCTACGACTCCATCGGACGCTTCACCGAAGACGAATTCCTCATCCTTTTTCCGGAAACCGCCAGCCAAAATATGCCGACGATCATTTCACGACTCCAGAAGGCTCTCGAGGAAAGGCAAGTGTTGCTGGAGAACGTTGCAGAAACCATCTCCCTCTCCATCGGGGTCGTCACCTTTCAGGGATCTCCGCACATAGACGAGGTGATCTCGGCAGCCACGGAATCCCTGCAGACGGCACGGCAGCAGAGCGACTCCAGGATACACTTCAGCACCCTGCAGCGGACAGGGTAGACGGCTCCAGTTCCGTCCGTCCGACGCCCACCCTGCCCCCTATCCCGCAGCATCTCCCCCATTCGCTCAGAACAGGTAACAGAGAATGGTTTCCGCGATCTTGTCCGTGGTGCTCTTTGCGTTGTTGAATACCAGATGGTAATGGGTGGGGTCGCTTGCGTCGCAGTTCAAAAAGTTGTTGGTGAATGTATCGCGTTGCTGTTGCCTTTTCTGGATGAGTTCCTCCGCCTCTTTGTGCGGAATGGAGAGCCTCTTGGAGATCGAACGGATCTTGAAGTCATGGGGTGCAACCATCCTGAAATGGTAGCAGTTTTCCATGGACTGGGTCACGATGGCGCCGCCGCGCCCCACAATGATGACATTGCCCACATTGGCAAGGGAGATGATATACTGGCAGAGTCGACGGTAGTGATCCTTCTCGCTCTTCCACCTGGGGGAGAGCGTCGCAATCATGTCGTCCACAAAACCTTTTTCTCCCAGGTTCTGCAGGATACTCTCCGCGACATTCTGGTTCTTCGCCACCTCCTCCAGGAGAGCCTTGTCCATGAGCGCCCAGGTTTCGCCGGTCTTGGCATCCAGCAGCTTTTTCAACTGTTCGGCCATGGGATAGGCCTCACAACCGAACTCGCGGGAGATGGTCACCGTCACCTTCGGTTTCGCCTTGGCCTTGTCCGTGGCAATCTCTCTCTCCACGCGCCTGGCAACCTCCAAAAGCGTGGAAATCCTCTGTTCGATAGCGGGGATCAGTGTGTAGGGCATGGGCTCCTCCTTGGAACGGTAGAATCAAAGCGGGCGGGCGTTTGCCACGTGCCTGCCTCAATTACGCCGCGGTTTTGCCCGGGAGTCAAGTAAGGTTTCCATATTTTCTTTTTTCATGAAAATTGACTGCGGCTGCAACCCAAAAAAAGACCGGCTACCGCGTAACGCGACAGCCGGTCTTTGCAACCAGTAATCAACCATGTATCGACTACGAACGCCGTACATGCGAACGCCGGGTCATGAAATGCGGCTGGGCGTTATGCCGTCCCGATCTGTTGCATGGCCCGGTCAAAGGCATAGACATCGAGAGGTTTGTTCAGGTACGCCTTGACCCCAAGCTGCATGCAGCGGGTCTGGTCTTTTTCCTGGGGAGAGGAGGTAAGGACAATGACCGGAATCTCTTTGATCCGCTCATCAGACCTGAGAGCCTCCAGGAATTCGAATCCATCGACCTTCGGCATCCGCAGATCGAGGAGGATCAACGACGGCAGCAATACCGGCGGCTCCTCTCTCTGCTTTTTATCGCCCTGTAGAAAGCGGAGCGCCTCTTCACCTTCATTGGCGACCATTACATTGGTAATTTTCAGCTTCCTCAGTGTTCTCAGCGTCAAAAACTGATCATCGGGCTGGTCTTCTACCAGAAGGATCGGCTTGATGTTCATCGCTCCCCCCCGCGGTTAAGCCGGAAAAACATATCATGATCGGCCCGGACCGGAACAGGGTCGACCAAACTCATTAAAAAACATCAGCGCCCACAGATTCAACCTGAATGCCACTTTAATGAACTATTTTAAGAAAAAATGCTAGCCTTTTTTTGAGCACGAGGCTATCTTCCATATATGAATTTCTGATGTTTCCCCCTGTAAACGGCTGGAAACTGTCTGATACGTGCTGATGACCCTCTGCAGCAGAAGGTATGCCGATACGGCTTTCCAGACGGATCTTGCAGTGTCGTCGTCTGAAAATAACTGCTGAGCCGGTGCTTGCGAAAATATGACCCGATCCTCGCCACAGACTCGTAGACACAGATCACTCCATAGTTGATAACGTCTGGCCCCATGCGTATCAAAACAAACCTCCTCATAGCACTTTTCCTCGTCATCGCCGTCATGCTGATCACCGTCGGCTATCTCGGCTGGAGTTCCCTGCGCGTCAACCACCAGTTACGCAGGTTGTCACCATCCATCATGTACCTTGAAGGGATTGCCGCAACCCGTGCCGGGATGACACGCCAGATGAAAGAGGTCATCGACAGCGCAGGCCCCCATGCAGAGAGCTCCCAGTCCGATTTCAAAAAAACCGCCGCCATTGTCGAGCAGGGGTTCAGCCGCTGGGAAGCAGCCGTTACCCTCCAGCGCGAACTGAATGTCCCGGGTGAAGAAGACGACCTCAAGGAACTGACCGAACTGCGGGAACTTCATGCGCAATGGCAGGATCTCGCTCAGGAAGTCATCGACCTCAATCTGCAGGGAAAGCACAAAGAGGCCCGCCTGCTTCTATCGGAAAGTTCGCTGAAGGTCAACGAAGGAGCGCTCCTCAGCGGCATCGATGACGCACTGGAAGACGGTGTTTCCGAGGTACAGACGGAATTTCACTACCTGGTCATGACACTGGGAAGGCTCCCCTGGTTTGGCAACCAAGCGCTGCGCATTCTGGAACGGACCCAGGCCACGGTCAATTCGGTGATTGCGGTCAGCCGGATCAATGCCGGCATCAACAAGCAGGCCAGAGAACTGATGGACGATATCAGCTCGCCGGTCTCCACCCTGCGCCCCTTTGGCTGGTCAGGTAACGAGACCCAGGCATCGCTCATCGAATTCAGACGTGCTGCGCGGACACTCGTGGATCTTGGCGACGCCAGTGGCACCCGCCTCCTTTCCGAAGCGCTGACGCTGGAGCGGCAGTACCGACAGTTTACGGTGCTCTGCCAGCAGGCCATGCTGAGCAGACAGGTGGGAAATATCGACAAGGCTGCTGCCCAGGCCGATGTGGTCATCGACAAACTCATGAAAGAGGGGCTCATCCCCAACATCCACACGTCGCTGGAGATCGGTACCCGTGATATCCAGCGCTTGAGTTCTCTCGCCGGTTGGCAGGGGATCGGTCTCGTCTTTGCCGGCGCCCTGCTGGTCATCGGCACCCTCATTGCCTCCCTGCGAGGTATTTTCAGGACCTTCGCCACTCTCGAAGAAGGGACCTCCGCCATTACCGCAGGAGACCTGGGGCACCGCATCAATCTCCCCCCCTCCACCGAACTGGGCCGTCTTGCAGCGTCCTTCAATACCATGACCGACACCCTGCAGCGGTCGCGGACAGAGTTGGAGGAACTCAATGCGGAGCTCGAGCAGCGTGTGCAGGAGCGGACCGCCCAGCTCGCCACAGTCAACGCAGATCTGCGGCTGTTCAGCTCTTCGGTCAGCCACGACCTGCGAACCCCCCTATCCGCCATCGGTGGCTACAGCCAGTTGATACTGCTCGAACAGGGTGATTCTCTTCCTCCTGCGGTCAAAACATCACTGCAGCATATTGTGGAGAGCGCCGCCGAGATGTCCTCCATTATCGATGCACTGCTGAAGCTGGGGAGAATAACGGAAAAGGAGATCGGCCATGGCAGTGTCGATCTGACGCTGCTAGCCACCCATATCGCCGCCGACCTCAACGCACGATCCTTTGGCAGACAAATTACTATGGAAATAGAGGACGGGATGGCCGTGCAAGGCGACGAACAGCTGCTGAGGCTGGCGCTGGAAAACCTGCTGGGCAATGCCTGGAAATTCACGACGCACCGCGAAGAGGCCCGGATCACCGTTGCGTCCCGCAACGAAGGGGGGGAAACCGTCTACTACGTGCAGGACAACGGGGCCGGATTCGATATGAGCCTGGCAGGCGAGCTGTTCAAACCGTTTTCCCGACTGCACACGGACGAGGAGTTCAGCGGCACCGGAATCGGCCTTGCCACCGTCCAGCGGATCATCGCCCGTCACGGGGGCAGGATCTGGGCCGAAGGAACCCCGGGCAGGGGGGCGACCTTCTTCTTTACCCTGGGAGAGACATAGACCGGACGGTCGGTTGCATCCAGCCGTCGAAACGAAGAGAGGCGACCCATCATGCATGGGCCGCCTCTTGTTTGTTGCACCGTTCAGATCGGTACGGCCGGTTACAGGCCGTTTATCCGTATCGGGGTTGAGCTGTTGGTGATCGTGTTGTTCCCCAACTGGCCACTGGAGTTTTCCCCCCAGGCCCACCAGGTGCCGTCACTCTTGCGCACCCGGCTGTAATGGCCGAGGGCAAACAGCTGTCGGGTATAGGGTAAGTCGGTCGTCCCGAGGAAAGGCGTCACCGTCATCGGCGTGGCCTTGTAGCGTGTTGTCGTATCGCCAAGCCCCAGCTGGCCGAAACTGTTGTAGCCCCAGAGGTAGAGCGTGCCCGTCGCTCCGTTGTAGGCCAGGGAATGGTCCAGACCGGCAGCGATCAAGGTGATCCCCGTGAGCGGGTTATTATTTATGTCAACTACCTGCACCGGCGTCAGACGGTTGAGGGTGGTGCCGTCCCCCACCTGGCCGTAGTAGTTGTACCCCCACGCCCAGACCGTGCCGTCATTGAGCAGCGCCATGGCATGGCCGCCGCCGGCAGCGATCTGCGCCACGCCGCTCAGGGACGTGATCGGCACTGCGTAGAATCTGCTCACCGTGTCGCCAACCCCCAGCTGCCCCAGGGCATTGTACCCCCAGGACCAGACGGAGCCGTTATTGAGCAGCGCCAGACTGTAATTCCCCCCGGCAGCGACCTTGGTCACACCGGCGATCTCCAACCCGCCCTCTTCGATCACCCGTTCAGCGGTCATGGTGCTCAAATTGGTGAACACCCCGCGTCCCAGCTGCCCCAGGGTGTTGTTCCCCCATCCCCAGACGTTGCCGTTCCGATCCAGGGCAAGGCTATGATAGCCGCCGGCAGCAACGGCCGTGACCCCGGAAAGCGAGGCAGTCGTTCTGCTCTTGCGGACCGCAACCGGCGTCGTGCTGTTGGTGGTAGTGCCGTTGCCCAGCTGACCGTAGCCGTTGTAGCCAAAAGCCCGGATTGTGCTGTACTTCTGGAAGGCCAGGGTATGATTTGCCCCCAGCGAAACACCGTTGCCGGCGCTGTAATTAGCAAACTTCAGGACGAAACCGGGCACCAGGGCGCTCCCCGTGGTCCTCCCCAGTTCACCCGCGCCATTGTTCCCCCAGGTGTAGAGGGTCGTGTTGTTGACGAACACGGCATTGTGGGCGTAGAAGGTGGTCGGCAGGATCGAGGTGGTGGAAGAGGTTGAGGTGTCGCCGCCGCACGCGGCAAGGAGAGAGGCTGCAACGACCGGCAGGGCCAGTCGGCTCAGTCTGGAGAAAAATGTTGTACGCTGCATGGAATACCTCGTTGTTCGGTTGTCTGAAGAATCACCGGATTTGACCATACCGCTCAACCATTTGTCAAGCCCGCTATCAACGGCCAAAGGTCACTTTCAGGTTGTCGCCCGGTTTCGCGCCGGAAAACGGTGCGACGCCGAGGAATTCCCCGTTCCAGAAACCGCTCGCCGTGCCAGCGGGAAGAAACGTCCCGGTTTCGTTCCTGACGACAACGGTCAGAACGGTCTGCAGGCCAGGCTCCTGCTGGTGGGACAGAACCGGCAACCTGCTGATCGACAGAGGCGCCCTCCCCACGGCCAGCGGTGCCATGGCTGTGGAGGCTTCGGCCAGGCGGACAGGGACTACAAAGACACGAGCCCCCTTCTCCTGACGCGGGAGATCCGCCCAACTGGCGATCTCCGCCTCTGCCCCGCCGATACGAAGATCGTAGCGCGGCTGCCAGCCCTCGCCGGACGTGAGATAGGAGATCTGCACCTGTCCCTGCCTGCCGGCGAGCCAGATCCTGGCCATCGAGCCGGAACCGTTACCCTTCTGTCGCAGCGCTGCCTGCCGTTTCTCCAGCCCCTTCAATTCACGCTCGGTCCGCCGCTTGGCCCGGTAGACCTCCTCCAGGCGATTGATGGCAAAATCGGTCCCTTCGCGAATGGCCGTCAGCGGCTCGGGGTTGGTGCGGGTCCGGCGCGGCGCCTTTCCACCCTGGGTCTTGGCTGCCGATTTGAAGATCTCCTCCTTCACCGACAGTGCCTGCAGACGGTCCTGCAGCGATTCCTGTTGCTCGGCAAGCCTTATGAGCTCCTTCTCCACTGCAGGGTCGGGCTTGACCGGCACCACCTGCACCCTTGAGATCCGCGCGCCCCCCCGTGGCCTTACCCGCAGGGAACCTGCCTGCACGGCCGCGGGCAGGGATATCTCGATGTAACCTCCGGTAACCTGGAGATCCTGTTCCACCCTTGAGCCATCGAGATACCAGGTGACCGACCTGCTGCCGGCCATTGCCGGCAGAGCAACGGCCACCAGGGCCAGCGCCAGGAACAGAACCCTGCAGGAGGCGGCCACGCCGGAAACCGGCGATGCACCACCATGCAGCGGTCTACTGTGCGGCATCAAGCAGTTCGACATCGAAAACAAGTGTTGCATTGGGGGGGATCACTCCACCGGCTCCGGCAGCACCGTAGCCGAGTTCGGGCGGGATGACCAGTCGGCGCTTGGAGCCGACTTTCATGGCGAGAACGCCTTCATCCCATCCGGGTATGACTTCGCCGGCGCCGACCGCGAATGAGAACGGCTCACCCCGGTCCACAGAGCTGTCGAACTTGGTGCCGTTCTCCAGCCAGCCGGTATAATGGACTTTCACCATCTTGCCGCGCACGGGAAGCGGGCCGTTGCCCGGCCGCAGCTCCTTGTAGGCCAGCCCGCTGGGGGTCCGGGTCATGCCCGGCTCCGCCTCTGCCGCCTGCTGCGTCTCAACCTTCGCCTCTTTCTGAACGCATGCAGGGATGGCGATTGCCACCGCCACAAGCAGCGCGACTATCAGTTTCTCCAGACCACGCACCTTACAACTCCTTTCCCATTCTCAAAGATAGATCAATTGCCGAGCAGATGGAGGAAGAGCCCCGACCGCAGCTTTGGCTCGAACCAGGTCGACTTGGGGGGCATGATCCGGTCAGCATCGGCCAGCTCCATCAGTTCGTCGATGGAGGTGGGGTGGAGCGAAAACGCCACGGCATATTCGCCGCTCTCCACCAGCCGCTCCAGCTCTTCAACGCCGCGAATCCCCCCCACGAAATGGAGGCGCTGATCGGTGCGGGGGTTGCGGATGCCGAGAACCGAATTGAGCAGGTTGTCCTGCAGTATGGAGACATCGAGCCGCGCCACCGGTTCTTCAGCATCGAATGAGTCTTCGCGCGCTGCCAGCTCATACCACTTGCCGGCAAGGTACATACCGAACTGATGGCGCTCGGGCGGCTCCACCGGCCGGGAGACCGGCGTGATCTCGAAGTGCTCCGCCACCCTGGCCATGAACTCGGCGATGCTGAGGCGGTTCAGATCGCGCACCGCACGGTTGTACGGCATGATATGCATCTCGCTGTCCGGGAAGATGACCGTCAGAAAGTAATTGTACTCCTCGCTTCCCGTATGCGCCGGATTGGCAGAAGACCTGATATCCCGCACCCTGCTGGCAGCGGCACTGCGGTGGTGGCCGTCTGCCACGTACAGGACGGGAATAGCGGCAAACAGTTCGGTCAGCCGTTTGATCTCATCGGGATTCTGCAGAATCCAGAAAGTGTGGCGGACGTTGTCGTCGGCAGTGAAATCGTACTCGGGGACCATGGTGGTGACATGGGCGATGATCCGGGCGATGGCCGGATCGAAACGGTAGGTGAAAAAGACTGGCTCGTCATTGGCATCAAGGAAGTCGATGTGGCGAACCCGGTCCTCTTCCTTGTCGGCGCGGGTCAGTTCGTGCTTCCTGATGATCCCCCCCTGGTAGTCGTCCACCGCGGAGCAGGCGACCAGGCCGGTCTGGGTCAGGCTCCCCATCTGCTGGCGGTAGACATAGTAACAGTCTTGAGAATCCTGCTCCAGGATGCCCTGGCGGAGAAAGGCTGCCAGATTTTCCCGCCCCTGCTGATAGACCGGCTCGCTGTAGAGGTTCGTATCGTTCGGCAGATCGATCTCGGGTCGGGAAATATGCAGGAACGAGTACGGATCGCCTGCTGCCATCTGCCTGGCTTCGGCTGCGTCCATGACATCGTAGGGGGGTGCGGCGACCCGGTGTGCCAGTTCCCGTTTCGGCCTGACCGCTTTAAAGGGTTTGATGATTGCCATGTAGTCCTCGTTTCATCTGAACCTCGCGCATGACTGCTGCGGGGCCGGATTCGGCATCCCGGCGCCTGGCGACTCGGTTGAGATCGATGCGTGTTGCAGAAAAAGTATACCCGAAATGTGGCGATCCGGGCGGCGCCTTCCAAAAGAGTCGTTGAAAAATTCAGGGTGTTCAAAAACAGTCAGATCGTCGCACCCGCAGAAAGCCCCGCGGAGGCGTGGCAGCGCCACGCCGCACAAGGCGGCTTTCGAGGACGGCGGCGAGATGGCTGTTTTTCAACAACCTGGCTAAAAATAGCGCCGCCCGCCCATGAAGCGCTTGGCAAAATACGTCTCATCTAGTGCGGAAACCCTGATCTCTTCCCCGCGTCTCGGTGCATGGACGAATTTGCCGGCACCGACATAGATACCGACATGGTTGATGCTCTCTTCGGACGAGCCGAAAAAGACCAGGTCCCCGTCCTGCAGATCGGCCCTGCCAACCCCCTCGCCGACCCTGAACTGCTCCCGCGAGGTACGAGGGATATTGACCCCGCAGAGATTGTAGACCGCCCGGACAAAACCGCTGCAGTCCATCCCCTCCACCACGGTATCCCCCCCCCAGCGGTAGGGGATGCCGACGAACCGCTCGGCAGTCCGGGCCGCAACCCCGCCCATATCACCGGACGGTTTCTTCACGCTCACAGGTGCGCTCGGTTTGTGGATCTCTGTTCTTTGCCCCTGCTTCAGCACCTGTTCGCGCGGGGAGGCGATGAAGAAAAAGGTCAGTAGCCTCTCTTTCACCAGTTTCCGCGCCTCCTGCCGGGCAGCCTCGCGGCTGGGGAAATCACCGAAGCGGACCGCATAGAGACCGTCGTCCTTGCGGAAATAGAACGCCTCGATCCCTTTCTCCTGCAGACGGGCCGTGAGCCGCTCGGCATTCTTCACCTCGCGGAACGCCCCCACCTGGATGGAATGGCCGACCCGGGTAATCCCCCGCGAGGTGCCGTCAGCCAGCCGATGCTGGGTGGCGCAGCCGGGTGCCGCGCAGACGAGCAGACAGCAGAGCAGCCAGATGATGGGTACGATACGCTTCATATCATGAACAACCTTTATACACATACTAAGCAACGGATTGCCATCCGCATGCTGCCGATCCGGAAGGTTTTAGCCTTCAGTCGTCGGCCGACACGTTGCGGCGGACCCCCATGAGGAAAGCGACGATGAACTCTTCCAGGTCGCCGTCCAGCACCGCATCGGGGTTGCCGGTCTCCACCCCGGTACGGAGATCCTTGACCATCTTGTAGGGATGGAGGACATAGGAGCGGATCTGGCTCCCCCAGCCGATCTCCTTCTTTTCGCCCGATATCTCGGCAGCCTGGGCCTCCCGCTCCTGCACCTCCTTTTCATACAGCTTGGCACGCAGGACCCTGAGCGCCGTGGCCTTGTTTAGGTGCTGGCTCCGCTCGGTCTGGCAGGCAACCACGATCCCGGTGGGGATATGGGTGATCCGCACCGCCGAATCGGTGGTATTGACATGCTGGCCACCGGCACCGCTGGAGCGGTAGGTATCCACCCGCAGGTCTGACTCGACCACCTTCACGTCGATGTCGTCGGCAATCTCGGGAAAGGCGAAGACCGAGGCAAAGGAGGTATGGCGCCGGGCATTGCTGTCAAAGGGGGAGATCCGGACCAGACGGTGGATGCCCGCCTCGGCTTTCAGGTAGCCGTAGGCAAATTCGCCGGATACGGCAAAGGTCACCCCTTTCACCCCGGCCTCGTCACCTGCCTGGTAATCGGTGATATCGGTCCGCCACCCCTTCCGCTCGCAGTAACGGAGATACATCCGGAGCAGCATCTCGGCCCAGTCCTGGGACTCGGTCCCTCCGGCGCCGGCGTTGATGGAAAAGAAGCAGTTGCTCTTGTCGTGGGGCCCGGAGAGCATGCGCTGGAATTCGGCCTGCTCGACCTCCTTTTCCAGGCGGCTGTTCAACTCCCCCACCTCGACCAGGGTCGCCTCGTCCTCAGCCTCCTGCCCCAGCTCGATCAGGACCCGGATGTCTTCTTCCTGGCGACGGCACCGGTCCCATGCGTCCACGACCTTCTCCAGCATGGTCCGCTCCTTCAGCAGCTGCTGGGCAACCTCCTGGTTGTCCCAGAAACCGGGAGCGGCAATCCGCGACTCCATTTCCTGGATCGTCTCGCGCTTGGTTTCTACGTCAAAGAGACCCCCGAAGCTTGTTGATCCGTTCCGCCAGGTTCTCCAGTCGTGCTATCTCATCTCTGAACATGCGTGTTGTCTCCTTGTCTATGGCTCATCGCCGAGGTCGTCATCGACCGTGAGCCGGGATCGCCGGAGCGATCTTCTGTAAATGACTATCCCCGCCAGGGCCGTTGCCAGCAGACAGGCTCCTGCAAAAAGGTCCCCCATACGGTTGTACAGGGTCCGACCCGAGCCGAGGCGAACCTCCCCGGTGAGCACCGCCTCCTGAAAGAGCCCGGTCATCCCCCGGAAATGCCCCTTGCTGTCGATGATGGCGGATATCCCGGTATTGGCGGCCCGCACCAGCGGAACCCGATTCTCCACCGACCTGAAGACCGCCATGGAAAGATGCTGGTACGGAGCCGATGAGCGGCCATACCAGGCATCGTTGGTGATGTTGACCAGCAACTGGCTGCCGAGCCGCACGTATTCCCGTGAAATCTCGGGGAAGATCCCTTCGAAGCAGACCAGCACGCCGATCTTGCCGAATGGCGCCACAAGGGGAACCGCTTCCCGGCCGGGTGAAAAATCCCCCACCCCCTCCACCAGCTTGTGGACAAAGGGGAGCAGGCTGGCCAGGGGAACGTATTCCCCGAAAGGGACCAGATGCAGCTTGTCGCCGCGCCCCAGGACCTCGCCTGCAGGACCGATGAGAAAGGCGCTGTTCAGGTAGTGGATCTTGCCCCCATCCCGATCAAAGGCCGGGCTCCCCACCACCAGCGAACTCCCGAGCTCACGGGCAAGGCCCGTGACCCGTGCGGCATACTGAGGCTCGGTCTGGAAAAAGAACGGCAGGGCACTCTCCGGCCAGACCATGAGCTGTGGCGATGCGGCAGCAGCCGACCGTGACAGCCGCTCGTAGGTCTGCACCGTCTGTTCCTGGAAGGCAGGGTTCCATTTCACATCCTGGGGGATGTTCCCCTGCACCAGCGCCACCTTGACCACGGCGCCCTGCTCCGGGATGTTGAGGCGATACGCCCCGTAGCCGAGAACCGCGACGACCACGCCCAGCACCAGCGCCGCGCCCCGGATGGCCGGCGCCAGCGGCTCGTTCTTCACCAGGCTTCTGACAAGCCGGTAGAGCGCCACATTGGCCAGCGCAACCAGGAAGCTCACGCCGTAAATCCCGGTCATATCAGCAATCTGGATGAGCGGCAGGGTCCGATACTGGGTGTAGGCAAGGCTCGCCCACGGGAACCCAGTCAGGGCAAAGGCACGCAGATATTCGAACCCCACCCAGGCCACGGGAAAGGTGAAGAGCGGGCTCAGTCCTGCCGACTCCCCCCCCCTGACCAGGGCAATGACGATGGCCGGGTAGAGGGAGAGATAGGCAGCCATGACCAGGGTCAACAGCAGGCTCACCACCCATGGCAGCTTGCCATAGGTGGTCATGACGATATTGAGCCAATAAAGGATACCGGTATAGGCAACCATGCCGGTAATCATGCCGCAGCGGAACGCCTGTCGCCTGCTTGCCCCGCTGACCGCCCAGAAGAGCGGGATGAAGGCGCCCCAGGCAAGGAGAGCCAGGCCCGGCGTGGGGAAAGAGAGCGCAAGGAGAATTCCGGAAAGGGCTGCCAGGGAATAAGCGTGGCGTGACCGCTCGGCGACCGGCGCAATCTTCTGCTGCAGAGAGTCCACGGTCCGCTAGGCCTCGCTACCGTTTTCCCTGAGTCGATCGACCCGGAGCCTGATGACGCGACGCTCGTCGGCGGCCAGGACGGTGATCAGCAGACGATCCGCTGTTACCACCTCTCCGATGACCGGGATACTGCCGGTCAGGTGAGCCACATAGCCCCCCACCGTATCGAATTTCTCCCGCTCGACCGTTATGCCGAAGTGCTCTTCCAGGTCTTCGATGGGGAGACGTCCGTCGACGATGACCGAACCGCCGGGCTCTTCAACGAGTCGCTCCTCCTCGGCATCGTACTCGTCCTGGATATCGCCAACGATCTGCTCCAGGAGATCCTCGATGGTTACCAGCCCCGAGGTGCCGCCATATTCATCGATGACGATGGCCAGGTGCACCTTCTTCTTGCGGAATTCCTGCAGCAGCTCCTCCAGGTTCTTGGTTTCGGGGATGAAGAAGGGCGGCCGCATGATGGTCTTGAGCGATATGGACTCCTCGTCCATCCCCCAGTACTTCAGCAGGTCCTTGGCGTAAAGGATGCCGACGATGTTGTCCATGGTCCCTTCAAAGACCGGTATCCGCGAGTGACCGCAGGCAATGATGGTATCGAGGGCCTCGCGAACCGGCGAATCGAGGCCTATACACCCCATGTCGGTGCGGGGGACCATGATCTCACGCACCACGGTGTCGCCCAAGGCAAAGATGGAGCGGATCATCGCATTCTCTTCTTCGTTGATGATCCCTTCTTCTTCGCCGGCATCCATCAATTCATGGATCTCTTCCTCGGTCACCTTGCGCCGACCGGAGAGAAACCGGTTCAGTTGATCCCACATGCCGGATTTCCGTTTACTACCACCCTCGTCCAATGAACGACAACCTCCGATCAGGTACTACTCTCCGGCCACTGCCGGGCTTTTTCGCCAATGACTAATGATAATAGCGGAACAGCAGCAGGATGAACAGCGTCACGCCCACTCCGGTCAACGCACCGAGCACGACTTCCCGCGTGGAGTGGATGTGCAGCAGCAGGCGGGAATGGGATACCATCACCGCCAGGGCAATGGTCAGAAGCGATATGAGCGGGTCCTGTGTGGAGAGGGTCACGACCGTCGCGATGGAAAAGCCGACTGCGGCATGGCCGCTGGGAAGCCCCCCCTCCAGCGGGGAACCCTTGCCGCCAATCGATTTCAGGATCACCACGACGATCACCACTGCCAGCAGGGAGACCAGCGTCCCCATCTCGGAAGGGTTACCTACCACGCCGAGAGCCTCCTTGTAAATGGGAAAAATGTATTTCGAAAGGACCAGGTAGCCCATGACCGCCGCGCCGATGGCTGCCACCAGCACGGCACCCGCGGCCACATCCTTGGCGATCTTGGCCATGGGGTGGTAGTCGGGGGTGATCATGTCCACCACAACCTCCACTGCCGTGTTCATCAGTTCGGCAAACAGCACGAACGAGACGGAAATGGAGAGCAGGATGAATTCGACCTCGGTGATCCCGAGGACCAGGGCCAGCGGCAACAGGAACAGCGCTGCCAGAAAATGTCGACGCATGTGCTTCTGCGTCCGCGCGGTATGGAGGATCCCCTCGATGGCGCAGTTAACCGAGTCGATGAATCGCGTTGGTTTCAAAGTTTCCCTACACCAGCCCCTCAGATTGCAGCATGGCAAAGAGCTCCTGTTCCTTTGCCTCCATCCTTGCTGCCTCCTCTTCGCCGCTCCGTTCGTGGTCGTAACCGGCCAGATGCAGGATGCCGTGCAGGAGAAGAAATGCGAGCCTGGCATCCAGTGAAACCCCTTCATCTTCTGCTTCCCGGGCCGCCGTGTCGACGGAGATCACCACATCGCCGAGCGCAGCAGGATTGATATCGCCGAACTCCCCCTCCAGCAGCGAAAAGGAAATGACGTTGGTCGGCCGGTCCTTCTGCAGGTACTCCCGGTTGATCCGCCTGATGGCCAGGTCCCCGACGAACAGGAGCGACAGATCGCTATCTGCCAATCCCAAGGCGCTTAATATCCTCTCCGCCGCTTTTCTTAGGCTGCGTGTCGCCAGCCGGTGCCGCCGCTGGCGGTTCGTCATCGCTATGCTCAAGGGGTTTCCTCCCGCTGTTGATCTTTTCCTTGAAGGCCGGTTCCGGATAGTCGATCCGGTGGTGGTAGATACCGTTCAGGACCCGGTTGAAGCTCTTGGCTATCTCGTGCAGGTTTTTCAGGGTCAGTTCGCATTCGTCCAACTGGCCGTCAATAAAGATGTTGTTGATGATCTTCTGTACCAGCCCCTGGATCCTGGCCGAGGTCGGATCGGCAAGGGTCCTGCTGGCAGCCTCCACGGCATCGGCGAGCAGGACCAGTCCCGCCTCCCTGGTCTGCGGCTTTGGTCCGGGGTAGCGGAAATCCTGCTCATTGACCCCCTGGGGATCGGCGGCCTGCGTCTTGGCCTTCTGGTAGAAGAAGGATATCAGGCCGGTACCGTGGGACTGGCGGATGATGTCGATGATCGGCTGACCCAGCCGGTGTTCCCGGGCCAGTTCCACCCCCTCCTTCACATGGGCGATCAGGATCAGGGCGCTCATGTTGGGGGAGAGCTTGTCATGCTTGTTTTCTCCCCCCCCGACGTTTTCGATGAAATAGAGCGGCTTGGAGAGCTTGCCCACATCATGGTAGTAGGCAGCCACCCGCGCCAGCAGGGGGTTGGCATGAATCGCCTCGGCAGCCGACTCCACCAGGTTGCCGACCAGGACGCTGTGATGGTAGGTTCCCGGCGCCCGGACCATCAGCTCGTGCAGAAGCGGCGCATTCAGGTTGGAATGCTCCAGGAGCTTCATGTCGGTGGTGTACTGGAAGATATTTTCCACCGGTGGGATGAGACCGGTCACCAGGGTGGCGTTCACCAGGCCGCCGATCATGGCAAAGGAAAGGCAGTAGAGGGTCTGCATGGTAAAGAGCCCGTCGCCGAACAATTGAAACGACAATGCCAGGACCACGTTCACCACGCTCACCTTGAGTCCCGCATTGTAGATGACGCCGCGATCCTTGCACTGGCGGACGCCATGCGCGCCGACCACCCCCCCCATCAGGGCGTAGATCACCACTTGCAGGCTGCCGTCAAACATGATGCCGGCCAGCGGGGCGCATACCGAGCAATAGACCAGGGCCACCTCGGAGTTGAGGATGATCCGGACCAGCATGGGTGCAACGGCAAAGGGGAAGAGATAATAGAAGCTCGCCGCATTGATGGAGGGCAAGAGCCCTCCCATGGCGGTGGAAACCATCAGGCCGATCCTGAGCAGGATGAAGTGGAAGATGGTTACCAGCACCAGAAGGACCAGGTCCTTGTGGCCGGGAGAGAACTTGCGGATATTCTTGCGGGCAAATCGGTACGGGAAATAGAAGAGGATCAGAACCAGGCAGAAAACGCCCAGGCCGCTGGCAAGCCTGACGATGCCCCCATGGGCGGCATAGATCTGTTCCAGGCGGCGGACATGCTCCTCGGTGAGCCGCTCGCCCGAGCGGACGATCATTTCCCCCCGCTTGAGCTGATACAGGACCGGACTCACCTCCATGCGGGCAGCATGGCGCCGGTCGTCGGTCACCTCGCGGTTGAAGGTCAGGTTGGGCTGGAGCGCCTTGGCCAGGGTCCCCTTGAAGATCTCCAGGTCATGGCTGTCGGCACCGGCCGACAACCGCATCCTCACGACGAGCTTGCGGGCCTCTGCCAGGTCCATGGCCTTGTAGGAGCGGTCGAGCGTACCGAGCGCCTCGCAGGTCCGGCAATCCTGCATGACCACGCCATGGGCGAGATCGGTGGAAAACATCCGGTGATCCGCCACGATCTTGTTGCTGAAGATGATGCCGATCACCCGGTTGATCTCGGCGAGCAGCGCCCGGTCCGACCGCACCCTCAGGAATGCGGCATATTCCTGATCCGTCAGCTTCAGTCCGAGGAGCTCGTCCAGGGAGCGGCGCAGGCCGGCCTTTTCCTCCTGACGGTCTCCGCCACGGGCTGCGGAAACGAGCGCCAGGGCCTTCTCGAAACGGCGCGTGACCTCCTGGGCCGCGGTAGCGTTGAACTCGTACACATAGGGGACCGCGCCCTCGGCCTCGGCCCGTTTCTTCTCGGTGAGCTGCTTGTCTTCGAGCAGGTAGTCCTGGGTGGCGCGGATGTCGGATGTGGCGATGTCCCCGGCAGTGTAGCGCTGGCCGCCGAAACGCTGGCCGGGGATCAGGATGAGGGTGAGGAGCAGCGCAGTAGAGACGAGAAGGATGAAACGATTGCGCCTCTCATGGCGCGGGCTGGAAAAACGCTCCAGCATGGAATTCAGCAATCGCTCCCCGATCAGTGCGAAGGAGTTCCTGGTGACGTTCGAATGTTCACTGCCGTCCAGGGGCATGGAGGTCCTGATTCCTAGAATATGACGCAATGCAGACTGCTGAGATATAAGAAAGCACTATAGCCTTTCGCAAGACCCGTGTCAACTTGCTCAATGCCCTGCCACGGCACCTGAAACAGGGCGCATTTCCAGCAGGATAGACCAGCCGCACATCTAATTAATCTTTCCTTTTCCCTGATCTGTGATATATAGACAACTATCAGCGGGCTACCTGCCCGCTCTTTCATTTTCCTGAAGGGGGAGTTTCATGAGCCAGATCACCGATGTCTATGCCAGAGAAATTCTTGATTCGCGGGGCAATCCGACTCTTGAGGTCGAGGTGTTCCTTGAATCGGGCGTCATGGGAAGAGCAGCCGTACCATCCGGTGCCAGTACCGGCGAGCGCGAGGCGCTGGAACTGCGTGACGGCGATAAATCCCGCTACCTGGGCAAAGGCGTGCAAAAGGCAGTCGACAACGTCAACGAGCAGATCGCCGACCAGATCGTCGGCATGGAGGCCACTGACCAGGTCGGAATCGACCGGAAGATGCTGGAACTGGACGGGACCGAATACAAGAGCAACCTGGGGGCCAATGCCATCCTCGGCGTCTCCCTGGCCGTGGCAAAGGCTGCGGCCGAGGTGGTCGGACTGCCGCTCTATCAGTACATCGGCGGCTGCAACGCCAAAGAGCTTCCCCTCCCCATGATGAATATCCTCAATGGCGGCGCCCATGCCGACAACAACGTGGATATCCAGGAGTTCATGATCATGCCCGCCGGTGCACGGAGTTTTTCCGAGGCCTTGCGGATGGGTGCCGAGATCTTCCACGCCCTGAAAGGGGTCTTGAAGGCCAAGGGGTACAACACCGCCGTAGGGGACGAAGGGGGCTTCGCGCCAAACCTGAAGTCCAACGAAGAAGCGCTCGAAGTGATCATGGAAGCCATCGTCAAGGCAGGCTACAAGCCGGGCGAAGAGGTCCTCCTTGCCCTCGACGTCGCCTCCTCGGAACTGTTCAAGGATGGGGTCTACACCCTGGAGAACGAGGCCGAACCGAAGAAGAGCCCGGCACAGATGGTCGATTTCTACGAGAACCTGGTCAACAAGTACCCGATCATCTCCATCGAAGACGGCATGGCGGAAAACGACTGGGACGGCTGGAAACTGCTGACCGACCGGCTCGGCAAAAGGATTCAGATCGTCGGCGATGACCTGTTCGTCACCAACCCGAAGATCCTGAAGGAAGGGATCCAGAAGGGGATCGCCAACTCCATCCTGATCAAGCTGAACCAGATCGGCACCCTGACCGAAACCCTCGACGCCATCGAGATGGCCAAGCGGGCCGGTTACACCTGCGTCATCTCCCACCGAAGCGGTGAGACCGAGGACACCACCCTGGCCGACCTGGCCGTGGCGGTCAATGCCGGCCAGATCAAGACCGGTTCCCTTTGCCGTACCGACCGGGTCGCCAAATACAACCAGCTGCTCCGGATCGAAGACGAACTGGATTCGACCGCCCTCTTCCGCGGCAAGGACGTCTTCTACAACATCAAGAAATAACACCGCTTCGCGGGCAGTGCGCCATGACTGCCCTTGGTGAATCTGCAACAGATCGCGGGGATGTCCGGACGGACATCCCCGTTCTCATTCCCGCACAACTCGACAGCATCCCCTGGTCACTCCCGGTGGTTGCCGCACCCCATCTCAGCCAAATAACGATTACGTCCTGCCCATGAAGCAGCTCAAATGTTTCAAGTAGTTGATTTTTAGATATTTTACAGTTTCACTTCGCAACCAAAAACAGTGACCGGCGAATTCACCGTGCCCTTCCCCTGCATTTTGCGTAGCCCCTCTCCATCCGGTTCTGAAAATTTCCTCACAATCCTGCCATGCAACGCAATTTCAGCCAGTTACATTCCGCTCATTTTAATGAATTATAATATTGCCGCGCCGGTTCTTGGGCACTATTTTGCAATTCCTGAATATATGAAAAACAGCATTACTGCAGCACGGCCCACAGAGGAGACAGGCATATGACGATGTTATTCTCGCTGATGTTGACACTGACCGTGGCAATGACCACGATAATGGTCCTCAGGATATGCGGGACCTGGCTGCAGGTAAACGAATCCGCCGAGGATGGCGACCTGGAGCGGCTCCAGGCATTGCAGGGGCAGGAAAACGGCTGGGTAATCCGCCACCTGGTCTGTGCAATCCTCGCCTTCTCCCTGGTGGCGGCCGCCAAATATTTCCCCTCCCTGGGAGCCCCGGAGAACCTGGTGAGCGTAACCGCGATCTACAGCCTGGTTTCGTTCATCTTTGCCTTCGCAGAGTCGGTGCTGGCACAACGGATCGCCGTCATCACCCTGTCGCGGATGCAGCCGTTGCAGGAGCGTCAGGAGGAAGAACTGTCGTAGTCCAGGTTGTTGAAAACGAAGTTTCAGCGCAGCTAAAAACGGCCATCTCGCCGCCGTCCTCGAAAGCCACTTTGTGCGGCGTAGCGCTGCTACGCCTCCGCAGGGCTTTCTGCGGGTGCGACGATCTGACCGTTTTTGAACAACCTGAGTTTTTTCAACTTAGAAGCACGAAGGGGGTTTGCGCATGCAACCCCCTTTTCTCTTGTGCTATACTGTCCCGTATCAATCCCGCTGAACGGAGACAGGTGGATCATGCGCTATTCTCCCCTCCTTACCGATCTGTACGAACTGACCATGCTGGCAGGATACCTGGAAGAAGGGATGCACGAGACCCCCGCGGTCTTCGACCTTTTCTTCCGCCACAACCCCTTCAAAGGCGGCTACGCGGTCTTTGCCGGTCTGGAAACGGCGCTCGACTACCTGGAGAACCTTGCCTTTACCGAGGATGAGCTGGCCTACCTGGGGGGGCTCGGCATCTTCAAACCCCGCTTCCTGGAGTTTCTCCGTTCGTTCCGTTTCCGCGGCACCGTCACTGCCCTGCGGGAAGGGACGGTGGTCTTCGGGCGGGAACCGCTCCTGACCGTGGAGGGGACCCTGGCCGAGGCCCAGTTCGTAGAAACCGCGCTCCTCAACATCATCAACTTCCAGACCCTGATCGCCACCAAGGCGGCCCGCATCTGCCACATGGCCGGAGACGCCTCGGTCATCGAGTTCGGCCTGCGTCGCGCCCACGGCCCCGATGGCGGGCTGTCGGTGGCCAGGGCCGCCTATATCGGCGGTGTGCGCAGCACCAGCAACGTGGAGGCCGGGCACCGGTTCGGCATCCCAGTGAAGGGAACCCACGCCCACAGCTGGATCATGGCCTTTCCTGACGAGTTGACCGCGTTTCGCGCCTATGCCGACGTCTTCCCCGACGGCTGCATCCTCCTGGTGGATACCTACGACACCCTGGCAAGCGGCATCCCCAACGCCATCACTGTGGCCAGGGAGCTCCGGGCGAAGGGGCATGAACTGCGCGGCGTGCGGATCGACTCCGGCGACCTGGCCTGGCTCTCCCGCGAGTCGCGCAGGATGTTCGACGAGGCGGGCTTCCCGGCAGTGAAGATCGTCGCCTCCAACGAGATCGACGAGTACGTCATAGAGTCGATCCTCTCCGAAGGGGGAAAGGTGGACATCTACGGCGTCGGCACCCGGCTCGCCACCGGCATGGGGGACGGCGGCGGTGCCCTGGGTGGAGTCTACAAGCTGGTCAGGATCGGCGATACCCCCAAGCTCAAGGTGACCAGCGATCTCGCCAAAGCGACCCTCCCCGACAAGAAGCGGCTGCTGCGCGCCGTGGCGCCAGACGACAGCTTCCTCATGGACATCATGACCCTGGCCGGCGAGGAGCTGCAGGCCGGGGATACGGTCATCAACCCCGCCAACCCCCTGGAACAGAAGCCGGTGCCGGTCAATGCGCGACTGGATGAGTTGCGCTGCGAGGTGATGTGCCAGGGCAGGCGGCTCATCCCTCCCGAATCGCTGGAGGAGATGGCAAACCGCTGCGCGAACCAGCTCACACGGCTTCCTCAGGGATGCCTGCGCCACATCAATCCGCATATCTACAAGGTATCCGTGAGCACGAAGCTCAATGAGCTGCGCAGCCGCCTGGTCCAGGAGGCTGCGCAGGGGTATGGAAAGCCGTAACCGGCGAGGAAGGGACCGATGTCCGATTGCTCCGCACTTGTCATAGTCGACGTTCAGAACGACTTCTGCCCCGGCGGCGCCCTGGGGGTCAAAGAGGGGGACAGGGTGATCCCGCTCCTGAACCGGGCCGCAGTGATCTTTGCCGCACGGGGCCTGCCGGTCGTCGCCTCCCGCGACTGGCATCCGGCGCAGACCAGCCACTTCAGCCAGTATGGCGGCATCTGGCCGATGCACTGCGTCCAGGGGACCGCCGGCGCGGCGTTCCACCCGGAACTCCGACTCCCCGAGGCGGCAATCGTCGTCTCCAAGGGAATGGACCCCGCCAGCGACGACTATTCGGCGCTCCACGCACGGGATGACCGCAACAGGCCGCTCCCCGCTGTACTCCGCGAGCTTGGCGTCACCCACCTCTGGATCGGCGGCCTCGCCACCGACTACTGCGTCAAGGAAAGCGTGCTGGAGGCGATTTGCCAGGGATTCGAGGTCACGGTCCTGGTAGATGCCTGCCGCGGTGTCGACCTCAGCCCCGGCGACTCGGCACGCGCCCTGGACGAGATGCAGGCAGCAGGCGCCAAACTCGCCACCATCGCCGATCTCTGATAATAACCCTTTGACACAACAGCTCAAATCCTATAGATTTACTCACTTGCACGAGGAGCAGCGAATCCACCAAGGTGCGGGTTCGCTTCGGCCGGTTCGCCGGACGCCGCCAGGGGCTGCGCCGGGCAGACACCGCGAAAGCCCTGCCGGAGAGGTCCGTCAGCGGCCCTGAAGCGAATGCGCCGGAGAAGACGACATGATCATCAAGACCAACAACCTCAAGATCAAGAGCATCACCCCCATCATTGCCCCTGCGGACCTGCGCCAGGTCTTCCCGCTCTCCGAGGAGGCAAGCGAATTCGTCACTGCCAGCCGCACCGCGATCAAGAACATTCTCCAGGGCAAAGACCCGCGCCTGATGGTGGTGGTCGGCCCCTGCTCCATCCACGACCCGATCGGCGCCCATGAATACGCCCATCGCCTGGCCAAGCTCGCTGCCGAAGTATCCGACCAGCTCTTTCTGCTCATGCGGGTCTATTTCGAGAAACCACGCACCACGGTGGGGTGGAAAGGGCTGATCAACGATCCGGACATGAACGGCACCCACCTGATCTCCAAGGGGCTCGGCGTGGCCCGGAGCCTGTTGTGCAAGGTCACGGCCCACAACCTGCCGATTGCCACCGAGATGCTCGACCCAATCACCCCCGAGTACCTGGCCGACCACCTCTCCTGGGGGGCCATCGGCGCCCGCACCACCGAATCCCAGACCCATCGCGAGCTGGCCAGCGGCCTCTCCTTCCCGATCGGCTTCAAGAACGGCACGGACGGCAACCTGCAGATCGCCATCGACGCCATGATCGCAGCCCTCCACCCCCACCACTTCCTCGGCATCAACCGGGAAGGGCTTGCATCCATCGTGCAGACCACCGGCAACCCGGATGTCCATATCGTCCTGCGCGGCGGGAAAAAGCCGAACTATTCCCCAGAAGACATCAAGAAGTCCGAGGAGATGCTGCAGAAGGCCGGCCTCTTCCCCACCATCATGGTCGACTGCAGCCACGGCAACTCGGAAAAGAACCACGAAAAGCAGCCGGCAGTGCTGGAGTCGGTTATCGACCAGATCGAGGCGGGCAACCGCTCCATCTCCGGCGTGATGATCGAGAGCTACCTGCAGGACGGTAACCAGCCGATGCCGAAGAGCCCGGCCCAGTTGAAATACGGCGTCTCCATCACCGACAAGTGCCTCGGCTGGGAGACCACGGAGACCATCCTGCGCCATGCCCATGCCCGGCTGAAAAAATGCGGCGGACGCCGTATCGACTGATCCGGCACCCCCTTCGCGCAGCCACTGCTGCGGCACCATAAAAAAAAGCGCTACCCCGCAAAAAGGGAAGCGCTTTTTTTATTTAGTTTCCATCCGGCGCCTCAGGGGCTGCCGAACCGGTAGAAGGCGAAGCGGACCGAGCTATCCTCCTGCCAGAGGGTGTCGATGAGCAGGGCAGTCTCGCCCGGTTTCCGGCGATAGCTGTTCGGGTCGTTGATCCAAGTGATGGAGGGGTTGCGGTAGAAGGCCCGCAGCGCCTGCTGGACAAAGGCCCTGCCGGCCGGGGCGTTATTCACGTAGAGAAAGGTATTGGGGGGGAACTGGGGGACCTCTTTCATCAGGGCCACGAGAAACCGCTCCATCCCCTCCCCCTCCTGCTGCCAAGCCCTCCCCCGCACCTGGGCCTGCCAGAGATTGAAGCCGACAAAACCGGCCAGGCAGACCCCAATGATGCCGACGGCGAGCCGCGGCTGGACGCGGTCGCGCAACCGCATCAGCAGCGTCGCAAAGACGATGGCCGCCCCTGCAGAGGGGAGGTAGAGGTGGCGGCTGAGCGAATTGCAGATATAGCGCGGCTCCAGCTGGGTCAGCGTGCTGAGGCTCTGGGGGAGGAAGGTGAAGAAGACCCAGGCATAGCCCAGGATGAGGAGGCGGCGGTCCTTTACCAGCAGAAAGCTGAGCGGCACCAGGAGACAGGTGAGGTAGAGGCGCGGATCGTTGGCTCCCCACCGGCTGTCCGGGGTGAGAGAAAACGCGGTAAAGCCGGTAAAGAGGCTGCGCAGGGGGCGGAAGCTGGAATAACGCGCAACCTCTGCCTGGGCGCCGAAGATCTGGTAGGTAACGACATAGTTCAACAGCACGTAGAAGACCACCACCGCGCAGTATGCAGCCAGCCTGAGCACAACGGCCTTCTTCTCCCGCAGGCCGTCGAACCAGAAAAGCTCCAGCAGCAGCACCACGAACGGCAGTGATGCTGCCTCCTCCTTACTGAAGACCGCCAGGGCAAACCAGCAGAGCGACAGCCACCATTGCCGGCGGTTGCCGGTCTGGCGGAACACCACGTAGGCATGGAGGGCGAGGAGATAGAAGGCCAGGTTCAGCAGGGTGCTGTTGGCCGCCTTCCAGAGCGCCGCATCGATGCCGACGGCGCTGGCGACAAAGATCGTTGCGGCGACAAAGGCGTACCAGCGGTCGGCCAGGAGCCGGTTCAGGAAACGGTAGAAGAGGACGGCGTTGAGACACCAGAGGAAGGCGCCGAAGAGGTTATAGCCGAAGGGGTCATAGCCCGAGACGGCGTAGAGCGGCCAGGCAGCGGCATTGGCCACGAAGCGGAGGATGTAGTTGTAACCGAGCAGGACCGCCATCGGCCCCTGGTTGATATGCTCCAGGATGGCGAAATCGTCGAAGGCGAAGAAATTGCCCAGAAACGGGCCGAAAAAGGCAGCGGTGACCAGGAGGGCCACCCCGGCAAAGATAAAAAAGAGGGGGCGGCCGTTTTCCGGCAGTCCCCCTCGTTTCGGGTCGAACTGGACCACGTGTCAGATCCCGCAGCCGCAGCCGCGACTGCACTTGGCAGTCGGCATATGCAGCGCCCGGATGAAGGTCGCCTCGGTCGCCTTCCGGATCTCATCCACCACGACTGGGGGCACGGCAGTGTCGAGGGAGAGGATGACCATCGCCTCGCCTCTCTTCTCGCTGCGGCCCAGGTTCATGGAGGCGATGTTGATGTCGTGCTGCCCCATGATGGTGCCGATCTTGCCGATCATGCCGGGTCGGTCCTCGTAGTGGAGCAGCAGCATGTGCTCCTCCGGGGTGAAGTCCATGTTGTAGTCGCGCAGCCGGACGATGCGCGGCGCCCCTTCGAAGAGGGTGCCGGAGACCAGCCGCCGCTTCCCCCCCTCCCCTTCGATGATCAGGGTAATCAGGTTGGAGAAGGCATCGGTCTGGGTCGACTTGGTCTCCTCGATGGTGATCCCCATCTGCTCGGCGATCAGCGAGGCATTGACCATGTTCACGTCCTGCTCCACGCGCCGGTTGAGCAGCGCGGCGATACCGCAGACCGCCAGCGGCGTGCAGTCGTAATGGGCGATATTCCCGGCAAAACCGAAGGAGACCTTGGCCGGGTTGGAATCGACCAGTTGGATGCCGAAATCGCACATGACGCTCATCAGGTTGAGGAACGGCCGCATCTGGTCCATCAGCGCCAGGTCGAAACGGGGGATGTTCACGGCATTCTCCAGCGGCTGCTCGTCAAGGTAGTTGAGGATCTCCTTGGAAACGTCCACTGCCACGTTCACCTGGGCCTCGAAGGTATTGGCCCCCAGGTGCGGGGTAACCACCATCCGTTCATGGGTGATGAGCTGGCGGAGGGTATCAGAATCGGGAGGCTCCTTGGTGTAGACGTCAATCCCGGCAACGGCGATCTTCCCCGAATTGAGGGCGTTCAAGAGCGCTGCCTCGTTGTAGATCCCGCCCCGGGCCACGTTGAGGACAATGACGCCGTCCTTCATCATGGCAAGCTCGCGCTCGCCGATCATGTCACGGGTTTCCTCGGTAAGCGGCGTATGGACGGTGATGATGTCGCAATTCTTGTAGATCTCGTCGTGGGAAACCAGCTTGACCCCCAGGTCATGGGCCCGTTTCACCGCAATATAGGGGTCGCAGGCCAGCACCTCGCACTCGAAGGCCTTGAGCCTGGTGGCGACACGCCCCCCCACCTTGCCGAGGCCGATCACGCCGGCGGTCCGCCCTTTCAGCTCATAACCGGTGAACGGCGCCCGCTTCCATTCCCCCCCCTTGAGCGAGGAGTTTGCCTTGGTCACGTTGCGGCAGGCGGCCAGAAGGAGCGCCAGGGTATGCTCAGCAGCGCTGTTGGTGTTGCCGAAGGGTGCATTGACCACGATGACGCCGCGGGAGCTGGCATATTCCACATCCACGTTGTCGATGCCGACCCCGGCCCGCGCAACCATCTTCAGCTTCCTGCCGGCATCGAGCACGTCCCTGTCCACGGTGGTGCCGCTACGGGTGATGATCACCTCGTAGTCGCCGATAATCTTCAGGAGTTCATCCTTCTTGAGGCCGAGACGCACCTCGAGCTCGACCCGCGGGTCCTGCCTCAGCAGCGCCAGCCCTTCGCCGGCTACCTCATCGGTAACAATCACTTTCATTGCATCGATCTCCTTGTTGCCATTGTTGCCACAGCGCGCAGATGCCGCCTGCAGCCTGGTCGCACGGTCCCGCCGCGTACCGGCCGGCCGTGAAATACGCATCATAGACCCGCCGGGGAAAAAATGCAAGACCGGGGGGCGGCATTCGTGGTATACAGTTCCCCGACCGCCCATGAAACAGCGCAGCCCGTTCCATATCGTTCTCGTCGAGCCGGAGATACCGCCCAACACCGGTAACATCGCCCGGCTCTGCGCCGCCACCGGCACCCCCCTGCACCTGGTGGGAAAGCTCGGCTTCTCCCTGGACGACCGCTACCTGAAGCGGGCCGGGCTCGACTACTGGCATTCCGTCGAGATCAGTACCTGGCCCGACCTGGCAACGCTGCAGGCAGCCTTTCCCTTTGCCCGCTTCGTCTATGCCAGCAAAAAGGCAGCGTCCTGCCACACCGCGTTTTCGTTTCGCGAAGGGGATTTCCTGGTCTTCGGCAAGGAGACCGAGGGGCTGCCCGACGCACTGATCGACGCCCACCCCGACACCTGCATCCGCATCCCGATCTTCGGCAATGTTCGCAGTCTCAACCTCTCCACCGCCACCGGCATCGTGCTGTACGAGGCGCTGCGGCAGGTGGGAAGGCTAGAGTAACGCCTTTCCTTCCCGTCTCCCCTCTCCCGATTCGCGACACCACAGGAGCACGGTGTTTCGGATAGCCCGCTACACCCCCACTCCACGTAACGTCAATCCGTTAATGAAATTCTATCATGTCGCAGTGTAAGCATGGGCATTCGCTGCATGCCGGTATTTTTCAGTCATAACCGGGTGAAATAACAGAAGTGGTCTGATAAACACGTTACTGTGACAGTTGATACCTCATTTCAGTGCTAAATTCACCTTGCCTGTTGCGAGAAGCTGGTGTAGTAATCGTCATTGAATCAATGAGTTATGAGAAAGGCCCCATGGGCAGGATGTGAAGGGCGAGATAGTTTTATATGCTGTCCCCGTCGTCCCCGCTTTTTACAAGATAGTTTTTAGCGTAGCCGGATTAGGTGGGAAGATGGCCTGATCTGGTGAATATGGAGTTGGAAGAAGGTAAAATCAAATAAGGAGATATGTATGACTGGATTTCGTTTTGTAATAGTTTGTTTAATCGCTTTAGCGCTAAATGGGTGCTCAATCTCACACCCGATTAAGAGAGTAGATCAAAGCGAGTCTGCCCTTAAAGATGCAGTTTACACAGGCAACATTGAAAAGCTAGTTGATGCTGCAGAATTAGAGAGCTATCCACTTTCTGAGCAATACCGTGTTTATGAACTAAATTGGAACATTTTTGCTATAGGTGGGCTTGGAAGAGCGAGAGATGGCGCTACTGAAAGAATGATCCAGTTTTGTAAGGATAAAAATCTAGAGCCTAAACCATTAATTGAACAAACATCAGTTCCAGCGTATATGGCTGGGAATTATCCTTTCATAGAAATAACATTTATCTGTATTAATAAATCAAAACAAGCGAATAAGGTTAAAATCAACGACGACAGTTATGAAAAATTACTAGAGTTAAAAGCACTCTCTGACAGTAATGCAATTACTAAAGAAGAGTATGATAAAGAAAAAAGTAAGATACTGAATCAATAGAAATCTGAATCTCAACTGCTATTAGAAAAATCTACGACAAGCTTCCAACCATCGGCAAGACCCGCCGATGGCGGGTCAGCCTCAGCCCCGTTAGATGAATTGAGAAAAAGGAGGAAAGTTTTGTGGCGAACGGGACATCGAATAAGTTGGCAATTCTCATTGATGCTGATAATGCACAACCCTCGATTATAGAGGGGTTAATTACTGAGGTTGCGAAATATGGCACTGCAAACGTGAAAAGAATTTATGGCGATTGGACAGGGCCGAATTTAAAGGGGTGGAAAGAAGTACTGGTACAATATGCAATACAGCCAATGCAGCAATTCGGATATACCTCAGGAAAAAACAGTACTGATAGCGCATTAATAATTGACGCTATGGATCTGCTTTACACTCGCGAATTTGATGGATTCTGCATAGTCTCAAGTGATAGTGACTTTACAAGGCTTGCTACAAGGATACGGGAAGCAGGTCTTATGGTTTACGGTGTTGGAGAAGAAAAGACGCCAAAAGCATTTGTAGCCGCTTGCGACAAATTCATATTTTCAGAGGTGTTGAGAGCTAAAGAAGGTGAGCCAGAAGTTTTGAAGCAAAAATCTACCTCTGAGTTAAAACAGGACACAAAACTAGTCAACATACTTCGGGCAGCAGTTGAGGCTTCTTCAGATGACAGCGGTTGGGCACACCTAGCAACAGTTGGTGGCAATGTTGTTAAGCAACTACCAGAGTTTGATGCGAGAAACTATGGCTACAAAAAATTAGGGGAATTGGTTAAGGCCACTCAGCTTTTTGACTTGGAAGAGAGGGTCACGAGGGATGCACAGTCTAAGGCGATATATATCAAAGACAAAAGAAAGAAAGCATGAAATCTGATCTAACACGCGCTCAGACCATGACCGGGGGAAGCCGGGGGGGGTCCTGACCCCATCGGGTGCCCAGGAAGATACACCGGCCTGATGGCCGGTGATCTCCCGGCCCGTTGAACAAAACGCCTGGAGTCTGATCCATATGAACAATCCCCATACAGAATCGAGGAGAATAATCTCATGCTTATCAGCATAACTCTTCTAAGCATAGTGCTGCTCCTCATTTTCACCCTTTTATCCCGCTCCAACTTGCAAGGGCGTGGAGACAGTGACCGTCTGTCGATGGTATTCAGGCTTTCTACTACCATCCGAAGATTTCCATTCGCCGTTGTAGCTTCCGTATTCGGAACAACTGCCGGTGTCGTGCTGGCCGGTAAAACCGACAATTCTGCAAGCTGGAAATCAATGCTAGGTACGGCGCTGCTTGCACTGCCGCTCCTGGTCGCGGCGAGGCTTCTGTCTGAAAAAGACGGGCAGAAGGATTTTCGACCTAACAATTTGACGATTGCAGTTACCGCACTCGGGTGCGTGTATTTTATCTTCTTGAGTCAGGTTCAAGGCTACGGCGTTTGGTATCGTCATTCGCTTTGGACCATCGCTGCATTTCTGGTCATTTTGCTCTTCCCTTTCTACAAGCGTGCTGAAGAAGAGGAATTCTGGCATTTCAATGCTACCTTGGTGTATGCATTCGCCATTGCCGTAATATCCGCTTTTGCGCTTTTCTCAGGCATATCGGCGGCACTTGCAGGGGTTAACTATCTCTTGGGGGTGAAAGTCCCTGGGGAAGCGTACCTACGGCTTTGGATAGTAATGGCAGGATTTGTTGCTGTTCTAATATTTCTATCAGCGATCCCGACCGACATTTGGCAGATTTCACAACGAGTGGCCCAGAGTAAGATATTCGAACGATTCATCCGTTTCATTCTCGTACCGCTTGTGGCTCTCTATCTGGTAATTTTGTATATCTACACAGGAAGAATAGTCATCCAGGGAAGCTGGCCAAAGGGTGGGGTGGCAGGTTTCATCCTCGGCTTTTCCAGTGTCGGGATCGTAACATATCTCCTCAGCTACGGGGTGACTGCCACAGAAAACCGGCTTCAGTCCTTGTTCCGAAAGTTGTTTTTTCCGCTCGTTCTTCCACTAACACCAATGCTTTTTCTATCAGTGTGGAGGCGGGTCACCGAGTACGGGGTTACCGAAACGAGATATTTCGGGATTCTGTCGGCGTTCTGGCTGGCTGCGGTTTCACTCTATTTCATTGTTTCGCGCAGAAAAGACCTGCGGATTGTACCTGCCTCGCTATGCCTGATCATCATCCTCGTATCGTTCGGCCCGTGGGGTGCATTGTCAACATCAGCACGAAGCCAGACAGGTCGCCTGCAGAGACTGCTTCAGGAGGCCGGTGTCCTTATCAACGGAACTCTGCGACCGCCCTTGAACACTGGAAGCCCAAAAGTACTGGTAGAGATCAACAAGACCATCATATATCTCCATAAAATTGGCAGCATTTCTCCCCTAACCGACTGGTCCGGAGGCAAAATCGCCATTGATGACAAACCGGAAACGATTGCCAGCAAAATTGGAATCAACTTCGCTCTACAAGATTATTACTCCGGAACAAATTTTGACTTTTCCACAAAGCCAGAGGAAGGCACCGATGTTTCCGGGTACAGGTACCTCTGGCAAATCGGAATGTACCGTTACAACATTCAGGAGATAACCCGCACTATTGGTGCCAGGACCGTCCTGAGAATAAAGCCCGCGGAGGGTTTGCAGAAGCTGAGTATCGCGGGAGCTGATGATCATACGGTTGTGATTGACCTTGCGCCGTTTGTCGAATCACTCATAAAAGAATATCCGGATTACAAAAATCGTAAGTTGCTCCCGAGCGAGAAAATGACAATCGATCTCCCGCAAGCTGGATTACGGCTAGCGTTTTCTGAAATCAACGGTTCCATCACAGATAGAAAGCCAGTGATAAATACTATCAAGGGCATGGTGATGTATGAATGAGAGGGAAACCGGGGCATGCTGAAAAGATGAAAGATGGCGGTATTCCGGGGACAGTTTATGTAATTCAACGGAGATAAATACACTGTCCCCAGAATTTGCCCAAGGCTTACGACCCGCCCTAAAGTCCGGCGGGTCAAAGCCATGCCCGTTAGATGAATAAAAGGAGAATAATTATGGGTGAACTTACAAAGGTGAATCATTCCGAGTTGATTGACCCACAGGCACAGCTTGTTGTTGCTTTCTTAAAGCAATTCGGCTTGCCATCTGACAATATCATTGCTGAACAGTCAGAACGTTCTATTATAGGTCAGAACTTACCTGCATATATTGATTCACTGCCACCAGAGATTAAGCGTGACGCAAGATATTTATCAAAATTTGTTGTCGGCGCTGGTTTCGGATTATTCGATTATTCTCTTAACGCTATTTGGAACGAGGTTGTCTTAGACCTCCGGAATAAAGCTGTATCATATGGCATTGATATTTTCTTTGACTCAGCGGTGGGAGGCAAGGCCAGAGAGTTTTACAAGACAGAAGATGATCTTGCATCTTTAAAAGACTCAGTATTACTTGATACTTGCAGGAAACTGGAGCTAATTTCAGACATAACATATAAAAAACTAAAACATATATTAGAGATGCGAAATGATATTGGCATTTCACATCCAACTAATTATGCGATTAATGCATTCGAACTACTCGGGTGGCTTCAAACATGTATTCAAGATGTTTTGAGAGATAGGCCTACAGATGCAGCCCTTCAAGTTCAAGCTTTTATTCAAAACCTTAGAACATATAAGTCGCCAATTGATGCGGCAACAAAACTAACAATCGAATCAAAAATAACCGAACTGGCTAGTCATCATTTAGCCAGTATAATTCGGACTGCCTTTGGAATATATGTGTCTGATGACACTGATCCGCAAGTTAGAAAAAATATATCAGTTATTGCACCTGTTATATGGGAAAACTGCTCTGACGATCCAAAATACAAGATTGGGATAACCCTTGAAGGATATAATACAAATTTGCATAAAAGTAAGTATGAATTGGGGGAGCAATTTTTACAAGTTGTTGGAGGGAATCCATACAGAACGCCGAATGAGCGGGCAATTATTGTAGATACTATACTCGACCTGCTTTTGGATAAACATGGCGGTTGGGATAATTTTCATCACGAGGCTCCTGTTGCAGACCAACTAGCTTCATACATTCAAGAGCAAATCGATATATTGCCAAACAATGCAGATAAGATAGTAAAAGTTGTAATGATGTGTCGAATAGGTCGTGACGTTTCATATTGCAATGGAGTATCACCGAGAGGAAGAACCTATTATGACCACATTTTATCGATACTTGGTGATAAATACACACCACATGCTATGGCCGCACTCACTCATTACGAAATTCAGAGGAAACTAGAAGCTTCTTCGTGTCGGACAAAAGCAAAAGAGGTCTTGGAAATTATCAAGCAAAGTGTGGTGAATAGCAGGTTAATTGAGTGCTTGGATTTTTTGATTGCTCACATTGAAAGCACTGGCAAATGTGTATTTGATAGTCGCTTCAAGAAACTTTCTGCAAGCTACATAAACTGGTAAGCAACTAACAATGGGGTGCTGGGCCGATTGGTAATAAAGAAGTCAGGGTAGACCATGTACAAGATCAAGAACACTGAGCGAAACAACGAAAAAGCCTCTGACTTCGAGACATTTTCCATGCTTTACTTGCTCGGAATCCGAAGCGACAGGGATCAAATCGATTTGGTCCTTGTGGATTGTTTTAATGACGTTACTGGCTCGGATGATGTTGTAAGCCGTCTCTGGGATGTCCAGTCAAAAGGCCACAAGAGCAATACACCTCTACAAATAGGTGAGCACCTAATTACCCTATACGAAAACTTCCTTACAGACTTTCCATTTGAACACCTGATATTGTTTCTGGAAACAGTTGCCAGCATCCATGTTCGGGACGCGAGTCTTGTGATATTTGGTATCAGCAATTTCACCGGTGAGAGCCAAGAAAAGATCAAAGAAGGTCTACTACGTGAGTTTGCTCGAAGAAACTCCATTCTTCCCTCAGAAATACCGACAGACAAAGTCAATTCCTTCCTTGAAAGTGTAGACTTCGTGCTCTGCACAAAAGACAAAATCAAAAACATCAAGAACCTGATTGAGTTCAAGAATAAGGACGTCCGTGGTGATGACTTCTTTATCGAGATTTTTAATGAAATCAGAGGAATGCAGTCCAACCTAAAGAGCACAAACGTCGAATATTCGGTCTTAAATGCTCCCTCTGACATTCTGTTCTTCAGGAAGTACATTACTAGAAACCAAATTGTTACATTACTCGTAAACAGGCTAGTTGGTATTGAGCTCTTCAGTAACCACGGCATTCCGATAGATTTCATCCCCTATGTAGAAGGAATGGACAGAGAAGATGTTCGAGATCTAATTCAAAACTGTGTGGCAGCCATTTGTCGAACGTTTTTTGATAAGAATAATAAGGTAAACGTTTGGCGATTTCTTGAGGCAACCATTAAGTTCCTGATGAAGGATTCAACGCTAGGTGTTGAAGAGATCGTTGGACAGATTCCAGAGCAGACTCTGAGGGGTGTCCCTACGCTTGATAGCACAAGCACAAGGTTCTTAATAGCCAGAATTAAGGATGGTTTACAATGATTCTTCTCGCAGCCGGAATTGGAAACCTAGAAGAGGCTTTCATCGAAGACCGATTTACGAATGACCTCAACATCATCTACAGCAACGACAACAACAAAGGGAAGACGATTCTCATTCAAAGCGCGATGTATTCAATTGGAAACTCGCCAATCTTTCCTGCAAGCCTCGACATTAGAAGGTACTTCTTCTATTCAAAGTTCTCACACAATGACAGAGACATAGAGTTTCTGAGAAGCGGAAACAGTATACTTGTTAGGGAACAGGGCGTAGTTTCTGTATTCGATACGATTACTGATTTCAAAATATATTTCAATGAAGAGATTTTTCAATTGCCGCGGTTTGTCAAAGATGGGCGCCCGATTATGGCAGACACAAGCCTATTTTTCCAAACGTTCTTTCTACCTCAAGACAAACGGAACACCTCCACCGTAATCAATGGCGGGCAGTTCAACAAGTCCGATTTTGTACTCATGTTGAAGGCACTCATAGATCCAAACTTCTCAAACCTTGATATTGGGGAAGTTGATGTTCTAAAAAATCGGCGCAAAGAACTTCTGCAACAAATCGGTCTACTTAGTCGTCGGCTGTCTTTTGCCAAAGAAAATCCAGTTGTCGCTCGGCAAGTTCTTCAAAGCGTAAATAACGTCAACTTTCAGGAACAAAGCGATTCTCTACAAAAGATTAACTCGGAAATATCTGCATACTCAACTAAAAGGAACCGAGAAACAAACCGGCTATACAAGCTCCAAACACTTATCTCTGAACTAAACTCGCTAAATAGAAATATAGAAATTGGAAAAATCAAGTGTGCCGACTGTGGAAGCGAAAAGATCGTCTATTCAAATGGTGAGTTTACGTTTGAGGTTAGCAATGACATTGTGAGGCGCGAAGTAATAGCTTCAATCCGATCGCAAATCTCTAACAAGATTGCCGCCATAGCAGAGTACAACAACGAGATCTCACGACTTCAAATTGAGTTGCAGGCAAGACTGGCTTCAATACCAGCTGAGGTCACGGACATCATTATTAGTCGCGAAGCGGTTCTGAATGAAAGAGACAATGACCTTAAGATCGCCGAACTCAACAACGAACTCCAATTGATCGAGCAAAGGCTAGCTCAGCAAGAGCTTTTTGAAAAGCAGTCGACACAGCGTGTCAACGAGACGCTCGCTGAAATAGTAGGGGACATGAAGCGTTACTACGCCGAGATCGACGAAGTCGAAAACTCAAGCATCGAGGGTCTCTTCACAAAACACAATGAAAATTTCTCTGGAAGCGAGGAGCAGATTTTCTACTTTAGCAAGCTTGTCTCGATTTCAAAGCATATTCAGCTTCCGTTTCCCATTATTGTTGATTGCTTCCGTGATGGAGAGGTTTCAACTGATAAAGAGCTGAAAATGATTAGAGAATACCAAAACCTCAAGAAACAGGTAATTCTCACCTCCACCTTGAAATCTCAAGAATATTCATCAGACAAATATCCTAAGAGCAATACCTTGAATCCAATCGACTATAGTCAAATACAGTCAAATAAACTCTTGCAACCGTCATTCTGCGCAGAGTTTGAGAAAATACTAAAGGCTTTCAATTTAGAACTACACTAATCTAACAAGGCGGCGGCACACAGACGCTGACGCGCTGGTGCGCCCCCACGACGTTGGCCGAATAAAGCAATGATGGAGAAAATATGGTACACGGCCTAAGTCATATAACCTTTATAGTGCGGGACTTGCAGCGAATGTCGGTCTTTTTATGCGAAGGATTAGGCGCAAAGGAAGTGTATGACAGCAATAAAAAGAATTATTCTTTGTCGCGCGAAAAGTTTTTTCTTGTCGGAGATTTATGGATAGCTGCCATGGAGGGAGAACCTCCAACCGAAAAATCCTATCAACACGTTGCTTTCAGGGTTTCCGCTTCGGATATACCAGAATATGAAAATCGCTTGAAAAAACTAGGGATTGAAATGAAACCGCCACGAAATAGGATTCATGGTGAGGGAGAGTCGCTATATTTCTTTGATTTCGACAACCACTTATTTGAATTGCATTCTGGAACTCTTGAAGACCGGTTGGCTTTGTACAGAGAGTAACAAACTGGAAAGAAGCACCTGAAAGCAGAAAGTTTGCCACCGGAGAAACACGGCGGAGAACAAAAGAGATGCCAACAAGTGCCTTGGACACCGACCGGGGCAGAGAAGCGCCCCGGACGGGTCAAGGCCCGAGCCGTTAGTCGTCATAAAATGAGGGATAAATTGCCTCCCCCTCTTCTTCTCCTGGTACAATGAATACCTGAAGGGGCAGCCGTCAGGACCATCATTGAGGGGAAATCGATATGTTCAAGCTTATGGACTTGTTCGTAGAGTTCCTGATCAAGCCGTTCTTCAGCGAGAAAATCCGCGTCATCAAGTATTACGACCAGAAACAGACCGCGGCACGTCTGCTCGCCAGCGGCAATCCGGGTCGGATGAAGAAGGGGCTGTCACTGCTGTTCGAGCTGGCCCTCTCGTACCCCTACCGTGTCCAGGAAGTCATCAACGACATAACCACCTTCCTGCGAGATACCTTTCCCCAGGACCGGCAGCCGATTCCGGGACACACCGACATCCTGGAATCGGGTCTCCGCTCCCTGGTCGCCATGCCGCGTGTCGACCAGAACGGGTTCCCCTACAACTTCGATATCCATCAGATTCGGATTGAAGGCATCGACGGGACACTGGACCTGACCAGGATGAACTTCAGACACTTCTCGCTCTGGGGATGCAGGTTTATCAATGTGATCCTCTCGCATTCCTCGTTCGAGGAAGCGGACCTGGGCGGCACGGTGTTCGATCAGTGCAGCCTTGAGTATGCCAATCTCAAGGGGGCAAAGATGTGCGGCAGCTTCATGGATCAGGGACGGCCGACCCTCGTGCGGAATACGAGGCTCTGGGGAACCAACCTGAACGAAGCGGATATCGAATTCTGTGAGCTGCACAATTTCGACAACATCGACCTCTCAGGTCTTGAAGGGAGGATCACCGACGGGAAACTGCGCATTATTGGAGCACACTGAAACAAGGAGAACGATGCCCCCATGACCAGATACCTTTTCCTGCTGCTGAGTATGACGCTGTTCCTCTCCCACCATCCCGCATGGGGAGCTGAGACCCCCTGCCCGGAGACCGACGTCTATCTGCGGACGGAGCAGTTTCATGGCGATGCGTGCACCGGCCAACTGATCGGGATACGCCTGGCGCTGGCGGCCAAGGAGGCGTTACAGAAGAGCGGTGTGACGGGAAAGCTGAAGGCGAAATACTATGCGTTGAACTGCGCCGTGGACGGGATTCAGGTTGCCGCAGGGACGACCATCGGCAACAGGTCCCTGGAGGTCATCGACAAAAAGGACAACCGCCTCGAACTTGCGGACAAGGATGGCAAGCATGCGGTCGAGGCAAGACTGACAAAGCTGGCTGCTGACAAAAGCAAGACCTCTCTCGAACTCAAGAAGCAGATGAAAGCACTGCCGGCCGATTCGGAGCGGATGCAGCAGGTGCAGAAGGAACTGGAGGCCATCTCCACCTGGTTCCGCACCGCCACCACTGCCGAAGTCGTTACGGTCAGACAGCGGTAGTCGGCATCGTTCAAGAGGAGCGTCTATGGAAACTATGCAACTTGAGAGAGCGTTCACGCTTCTGGAACCGGGCCCGGTCGTCCTTGTGACGACACATGACGGCTCGAAGCACAACATCATGACGATCTCGTGGACCATGGTAACGGACTTCACGCCGCGGTTCGCCATGACCACCGGGCCGTGGAACCATTCCTATGCCGCGCTGCAGAAATCCAAGGAATGTGTCATCGCCATCCCCACCGTTGACCTGCTCGATACAGTCGTGGGGGTGGGAACCTGTTCCGGTGCCGACACGGACAAATTTGAAAAATTCGGGCTGACGCCGGTGCAGGCAGGCCATGTCAAGGCCGCCTTGATCAAGGAATGCCTGGCAAATATCGAATGTCGTGTCATCGATATCGTCGAACAGCACAATATTGTTGTCCTTGAAGGCATCGCCGCGTACTACGACACGTCACGCACAGAGAAGCGAACCGTTCACGCCATTGGCGATGGAACGTTCGTCGTGGACGGGCGCACGGTCAATCGCAGGGCAATGATGGCGGCGAAGATTCCTGACGGTATCTGACTCCTGAACCAGCAAAGTCATAGCCCAGCACAGCACCAGGCCCCGCAGCTGCGCTCTCCCACGTTGAACCGCGAAAAGAATGCCATCAGTCAATAGAGCTCGTACTTCAGCAGCCGGCACTCCAGCGGGCCGTTCCAGAGCGGTATCCGGCGGGTCGCCTTCAACCCCACGTGCTTGGCCAGCTCCATGCTGCCGGTGAAAACCCAGGCGGTGTTCCCCTTGCAGCGCTGCTTGAACAGGTCCCCCAGCTGCCGGTAGAACGGCTTCAGCACCTCCACCTCCCCCATCCGCTCACCATACGGCGGGTTGCAGACAATCATCCCGTTGCCCGGCGGCGGAGTGAAATCCTGCATGTCGTACCGCGTAAGCCCGATCAGCCCGCGCACGCCGGCCCGCTCGGCATTGCGCCTGGCCGTGGCGATGGTCCGGCCGTCACTGTCGCTCCCCTGGATCGGCGCGGGGAGTCGGTCCAGCACCTGGCCGCTTGCCTCTGCGCGCAGGGCCTGCCAGGCCGCCTGGTCGAAGCCGGGCCAGCGCTCGAAACCGAAGCGCCGCTCCCCGCCGGGCGGACGGCAGCTCGCCAGGAGCGCCGCCTCGATGAGTAGCGTCCCTGAGCCGCAGAGCGGATCGGAGAGCGGCACAGAACCGTCCCAGCCGGTGGAGAGGATGATGGCCGCAGCCAGGGTCTCGCGCAGGGGCGCCTCGTTCTTTTCCAGCCGGTAGCCGCGCCGGTCCAGAGGCGCGCCGGAGGTGTCGAGGCTTACGGTGCAGCGGTTCTTCAGCAGGTGGACATTGACCCGCAGGTCGGGATCGCGGGTGTCGACGCTGGGGCGGGTGCCGAAGCGGTCACGCAGGCTGTCTACCACGGCGTCCTTGGTCTTGAGCGCCACGTAACCGGAGTGGGTAAGCGCAGAGTCGCGTAGCGAGCAGTCAACGGCCATGGTCATGGCCGGGGTCAGGTAATCCTGCCACGGGATGGTGCGTACACCGGCATAGAGCTCCTCCGGAGTGGTGCAGGAAAAGGTGGCAAGCGGCAGCAGCACCCGGTTGGCCGTCCTGAGCCAGAGGTTGGCCCGCCAGCATGCCTCCATATCCCCGCTGAAGCGGACCCCGCCCCGTTCCTGGGCAATTTCGGCCACTCCCAGCCGCTGCAGTTCGCCGGCCAGGACCTCTTCCATGCCGCGGCCCGTGGTTGCAAAGAATTCCATATTCTCCCCTCTACACCTGATGATCGAGGCCGGCGGATAAAACCCGAAACCGTCAGACTGCCTGCTCTTGATCAGCCCTCTGTTACAGCAAAACGGCCGGGAAAACCCCGGCCGCTTCAGACTGCTACTGTGCCATAAAACGCTATGCCTGCTGGATCGCCGAGAGCCGCCAGGGGTTGTTCCCCACCGGCCGGGTAAAGGTCCAGTATTCCTCGAACTTCACCGGATCGGTCTTGCTGCCGGAAAGGACCTGGCCTGCCTCGTCGGTGGTGTAGTCCAGCAGGTTGGCATAGATCAGGGCCGTAATGTAGTCCTGGCCGCTCTCCTGCCATGCCTCGGATATCTCCACGCTGCGCACCGCGATGTTTTCCAGCCGGTTGATCTGCCGGTCGCGGATCAGCCGTTCCACATCTTCCTGGATGATCCCCCGCATCTCGTCGGTGAGGATGGTCGCCACCGGGGAGAGCTCCCGGTTCATCCAGGCGCCCTGGACCTTGAAGAACAGGTCCATCACCGTATCCTTGAAGCGGTTTTCGTCGAACGAACCGTCCATCTGGCGGATATACCCCAGTCCGGCGGCTGCATCGGCAGCTGGCTGGCCGAAGGCCGCTGCTCCGGGGGCATACGCCTGCTGCGGCTGTTGGTAATCCGGCTGCGCAGCACCATAGGGTGAGTAGGGAGTCTGCGCCTGGCGCCGCCCCCTGACCATCCGGTAGATCAGGTAGCCGATCCCGCCCAGCAGGATGATATCGAACAGCCCCGGTCCACCGTAGCCACCGGCCATGCCGCCGCCGAAACCGAGGCTCCTGAAGAGCATGCCGCCGAGAATGCCGCCGGCGATCCCCCCCATCATGCCGCGGAAAAATCCGCCGCCGGAAAATGCCGGTTGCTGAAACGGCGACGGCGCCGCCGGAGAGGTCGGAGTCCGGGAAGGGGTCGTCTGGGTATAGGGGCTGGCCGGCCGCGAATAGGTGCGCGTACCGCGACTCCCGATGGAACGGCTGCCGCCGATGCGAGCCGAAGCCTCCTGTTCCAGGAACGTGGCCGACACCACCAGAAGTCCAAAAACCACTGCACATATTTGTCCTGCGTATCGTTTCATCCGATCCTTACCTCCATTGCCTTGTGGCATCGCAGCATTGTAGCATTATTTCGCGAGAGTGCAGCAAAAATCGATGTCGTCAGCGGAGACGCTCAGCCAGGAAGTCCCAGACGGTCTGCAGAGCCCGTTCCACCTCCGCGCCGGCGGGCAGGGAGGCTGCGAGGCGGGCAAGGTGCCCCTGCTGACCGGCAAGCCGAAACGACTCGGGACAGTTGAGGTCAAAGACCCAGGAGAGCTGCAGCAGCTTGAAGTCGTTGAGGGTCTTGAGCAGGGCCAGGTTCACCATCTCCTGCCGCTCCAGACAGGCAAGCACCGCAGGGGTACACGACGGGTCGTCGGCAAAACCGAGCCCGGCTGCCGAGGCCCGTTCCTCTTCGGGGAGGTCGAAATATTCCATGAAGACCCGCCAGATATCCAGCTTGTCCGCATCGCGGATCAGGTCGAGATAGCGACGCTCTTCACCCTGGATGGACGGGGGGACCATGAAGACGTTATGGAAACGGACCGCCTGGATCACGGTCTCGGCCTCCTGATCCGGCAGCCCGGCCAGGAGATCGTGCCGGCGGATCACCTCCACCCCCAGGGCGGCATGGTTCACCGACTCCCGGTCGAGAAAGGTGCGATAGCGGCGGTACTGCTCGAATCGCCCCACGTCGTGGAGAAGGCCGACCACCTCGGCCATGGCCAGTTCGCTGCCGGCCATCCCCACCGATTCGGCGAGCAGCCGGATGTTTTCCCGCACCTTGCCGGTATGCTGCTCCTTCAGGTCATAGTTCCTGCGTGCCTCTTCGTCGTCACCGGCAAACGACCGGCAGTAGGCGCCAAACCACGCCTCGATCTCAGAAAGTCTCGTCTCGTCCATCCGCCCCTCGTGCACCATTTTTTCGCGGCGGCAGTATAGCAGAGCCAGCGGCCTTTCGCACCAGTGAATAAACACCATAAATATTGCAGCTTGAAATATACCCTCCATGGGTATACTATTCATCCATGTCGTGGACGGTAACCTTCAGCAGCAAGGCGCGGAAGCAGACGATAAAGCTCCCTGTCATGATCCGGGAACTGCTTTTCCAGCTTGCCAGAGATATCGAGTCGTCAGGCCCGGTAAGGGGAGACTGGCCCAACTATGCAAAACTGAGCGGCAGCCGGCACCACTGCCACCTGAAGAAAGGGCACCCGTGCTATGTGGCGGTCTGGATTGAAGATCGCCACCGTATCCGTGGAGATCATTTATGCAGGCACACACGAAAAAGCACCCTACTGATGAACTGGTGACCGTGACCTTCCGCGTCCGTCGCACCAACGTCCCGCTGTTGCAGCGTTATGCCGAAACGCTGGAAAACGATGAACAGCATTCCTACACCGTTGCCGAGGTCTTTCCCGAATATATCGGCAAGGAGCAGGAGGTCGCCCTGCGTGCCTACCGCCACCGCGAAGGGCTCACCCAGAAGCAGCTCGCCGAGTTGACCGGCATTCCGCAGAACCACCTCAGCGACATGGAAAACGGCAAGCGGACCATTGGCAAAGAGCGGGCACGCAAGCTCGCCCAGGCGCTCCACTGCGACTATCGCCGCCTGCTGTAGCAGGTTGTTCAACAACCTGCCCCCCGCTAAACACAAAACGCCCCGCTTCCAAAATGGAAACGGGGCGTTTCTTAAAGTAAGACTACCTGAGCAGACTCAGCGGCAGCGCCAGAGGAAAGCGGGGAATCGGTACTCCCGACTTGCTGACGGTCACCAGCGGCACTGCAAAAGGCTCCGGATGCAAGGCGCACCGGAGGAAGGGGCGCGAGGCGTACCTGGAGGTACGTTGAGCGTCCCGTCCGAGGAGCAACGCCGCAGCCGGACCTTTGGCGAAGCCGCTACTGCATGACAATCACCAAATCTTCTTTCTCCACCTTCTCCCCCTCCTTGAAGTGAACCGCGGCAACGACCCCTTCTTCCTTGGCCTTGATGTTGGTCTCCATCTTCATCGCCTCGGTGACCATCAGGACGTCGCCCGCCTTCACCGTGTCACCCGCCTTCACGTTCAGCTTGAGGACCTTGCCCGGCATGGGGGCGCCGAGATGCTTGGGATTTCCCTTGTCGGCTTTTTCCCGCTCAACCTCGTCCGACTGGGCCGACTGGTCGCGGACCACGACCTGGCGCTGCTGGCCGTTCAGCTCGAAGAAGATATGCCGGGTGCCGTCGGGATGTACCTTGCCGATGGCGTTGAGCTTGATGATCAGGGTCTTGCCCGGCTCGATATCGATGGAGGTCTCCTGCCCCGGCTCCAGGCCGTAGAAGAAGGTGGGGGTCGGGATGACCGAGGTGTCGGAATACTCCTGACGGTGTTTGTCGAACTCCGGGTAGACGTGGGGATAGAGGAGGTACGACATCAGGTCGTGGTCGCTGAGGCGATGGCCGACCTTGGCCGCTGCCTTGTCCCGCTCGGCCTCGAAGTCCACCGGCTCCAACAGCTCGCCCGGCCGGCAGGTGATCGGCTCTTCGCCCCGGAGGATGATCTTCTGCAGCTCAACGGGCCACCCCTGGTAGGGCTGGCCCAGCATCCCCTTGAACATCCCGACCACCGACTCGGGAAAGGTCAGTTCGTCAGACTTGGTGAAGACGTCATCCACGTCCAGATTGTTCTTGACCAGGAACATGGCCATGTCGCCAACCACCTTGGACGACGGGGTGACCTTGACGATGTCGCCGAACAGCTTGTTGACCTTGTAGTACATCTCCTTGCACTCTTCCCAGCGGTCGAGCAGGCCGAGGCCGGCGACCTGGGGCTTGTAGTTGGAGTACTGGCCGCCGGGGATCTCGTGATGGTAGACCTCGGCGGTGCCGCTCTTCAGACCGGATTCAAAGGGAGAGTAGTATTCGCGGACCGTCTCCCAGTAGTTGGCCAGCTTCTGCAGACCGGCATAATCCAGGTCCGGGTCCCACTCGGTCCCCTTCAGGGCCGCGAGCAGTGCGTTCAGGTTGGGCTGGGCAGTGAGGCCCGAGATGGAGGAGAGCGATGCGTCGACGATGTCCACCCCGGCCTGGCAGGCCATCAGCAGGGTCGAGTTGCCGTTGCTGGAAGTGTCGTGGGTATGGAGGTGGACCGGGATGCCGATATTCTGCTTGAGCGCCGTGACCAGCTTGTAGGCTGCCATCGGCTTGAGGAGCCCGGCCATGTCCTTGATGGCCAGGATGTGGGCGCCCATCTGCTCCAGCTCCTTGGCCATGGCCACGTAGTATTCGAGCGGATACTTGTCCCGCTTCGGGTCGGTGATGTCGCCGGTGTAGCAGATGGCCGCCTCGCAGATCTTGCCGGTCTTGCGGACCGCCTCCATGGCCACGGCCATCCCCTTGGTCCAGTTGAGCGAATCGAAGACCCGGAAGATATCGACCCCGCTGGCCGCCGCCTCCTCGACAAAGCGGATGACCACGTTGTCGGGATAGTTGGTATAGCCGACGGCGTTGGAACCGCGGAGCAGCATCTGGAACAGGACATTGGGAATGGCCTCGGAGAGCTTGTGCAACCGCTGCCAGGGGCATTCCTTGAGGAAACGCATGGAGACGTCGAAGGTCGCTCCCCCCCAGCACTCCAGGGAGAAGATCCCCGACCCCAGATACGAGGTCGGCTCGGCGATCTTCAGGATGTCATAACTCCGCACCCTGGTGGCCAGGAGCGACTGGTGGGCATCGCGCATGGTAGTGTCGGTGATGAGGAGCTTCTTCTGCTCCAGTATCCACTTGGAGAGCCCGTCGGCGCCGAGCTTCATGAACAGGTCACGGGAACCGGCGGGACGCGGCTTGGTATAATCGATCTCGGGGATGATGGCCTCGACCAGTTCGGCCGACTTGAGCGGCTTGATGACACCGGGAGAGCCATTGACGATGACGTCGCCCAAAAAGCTCAGGATCTTGGTGGCGCGGTCCTTTTTCTCGTGGATCGCAAGCAGCTCGGGATGCTTCTCGATGAAGGAGGTGTCGCATTTCCCCTTGAGGAAGACCGGATGGGTCACCACGTTCTCCAGGAACGGGATGTTGGTCTTGACGCCGCGAACCCGGAACTCCTGGAGGGAGCGGTTCATGACATGGGCAGCATTTTCAAAGGTCAGGCCCCAGGCGGTCACCTTGACCAGCAGCGAATCGTAGTGGGGGGTGATCTTGGAGCCGGTGAAGGCATTCCCGGCATCGAGCCGCACCCCGAAGCCGGCAGCCGAACGGTAGGTCGTCAGGGTGCCGAAATCGGGCGCGAAGTTGTTCATCGGGTCCTCGGTGGTGATCCGGCACTGGATCGCATACCCCCGCATGTCGATGGCAGCCTGGTTCGAGATGTTGATCTCCGGATCGGAGAGCTTCTTCCCTTCGGCGACCAGGATCTGGGCCTGCACCAGGTTACGGCCGGTGATCATCTCGGTGACGGTGTGCTCCACCTGGATCCGCGGGTTCATCTCGATGAAAAACCAGTTGCCGTCGCCGTCGAGGAGGAACTCCACGGTCCCGGCGTTTTCGTACCGCACCTGGCCGGCGATCTTCAGGGCCGCGGTGCAGAGCTCTTCGCGCTGGTTGCGGGTCAGGCAGAGGGAGGGGGCGAATTCCACCACCTTCTGGTGCCGACGCTGGATGGAACAGTCGCGGTCGTAGAAATGGACCAGGTTGCCGTGCTGGTCGCCCATGACCTGCACCTCGATATGCTTGGGGTTCTCGATGTACCGCTCCAGGAAGACCGCCGCATTGCCGAAAGCAGCCTTGGCCTCGCTCCGGGCAGCCACGAGCCCTTCGAGGAGCTCCTTCTTGTTGCGGGCAACCCGCATGCCGCGCCCGCCGCCGCCGGCAGCCGCCTTGATGATGATCGGGTAGCCATTCTCCTTGGCAAACTTGAGCGCCGCCTCTTCGGTCTCGATCGGGTCTTCGGTGCCGGGCACCACGGGCACGCCGGCTGCCACGGCAACCTTGCGGGCGCTCACCTTGTCCCCGAGGGCGCGCTGCATCTCGGCCTTCGGCCCGATGAAGGCGATCCCGGCCCGCTCGCAGGCCTCGGCAAAGTCGGCATTCTCCGAGAGGAAGCCGTAACCGGGGTGGATGGCGTCCACATCAGCCTTCTTGGCAATGCTGATGATCTCTTCATATCCGAGATAGGCATCGATGGGGCTCTTCCCCTGCCCGACCAGGTAGGCCTCGTCAGCTTTGTAACGATGCAGGGAGAGCTTGTCCTCGTCCGAATAGATCGCCACCGTGCTGATCCCCAGCTCCGTACAGGCGCGGAAGATCCGGATTGCAATCTCGCCGCGGTTTGCTGCCATTATCTTGCGGAATTTACGTGCTCCCATGCTGTTGCCTCCACCTGAGTATAGTTTTATCCAAAATAAAACAAATTAAAGCGCTAGTAAAACTTTAATAACACTAAACATAATTTAGCAATTTTATATAGTTACCATGCATTTACCGATATGACGCACTAAACCAGAATATGACTTTATTGTCAAGATTATACTCCTGTTATGCTTAATAAAACATATTGGTCTATCTATGTTTCACTTTGACTGCCGGGATATTCATGCTAATATTCGTCAAAATTCGTATCACCCCAAAGGAGAAGAACGATGAACCGAGTACAGAAGGTCGTGGTCACGGCTCTCTGCGCCGCACTTATCCTGGCGGTTCAGCAGACTACACCGGCAGTGAGTGCCGAGACACAACCGACCGACCAGAAGTCTGCGCCTTCACAGCAGGCAGCGGACACAGGAGCGCAGAAGCAGGCCGAGACCCCCAAAACCAGTCCCGACGATCCCGTCGCCAAGGTGGGAAATGCGGTCATCACCCGCGGCGAAATGGCGCGGGCCGAGACGATCCTCCTCAAGCAGAATCAGCCGAAACAGCCGCTTACCGCCGAGCAGACCAAGCAGGTCGAGGATTACGTGGTGGAACAGCTCATTGCCGCCGAACTGCTCTATCAGGCCGGGCTGAAGGTGGAGCCGAAGGATCTGGACAAACAGGTAGCAGAGAAGGTCGCCCAGGGCAGAAGCCGCTTTGCCACGAAGGAAGAGTACGAAAATGCGCTCAAGGCACAGGATATCGACGAGAAACAGCTGACCGACTATACCCGCAAGGAGATCATCGTCAACAACCTGATCGACAAGGAGATTGCGCCCAAGGCACAGGTCAGCGACGAAGAGATCAAGAAATTCTACGACGACAATCGTGAACGTTACTTCAGCAAGCCCGAACAGGTCCGCGCCAGCCACATCCTGATCGGCGTCGACCAGAAGGCCGATGCCGAAACCAAGAAAAAGGCGAAGGAAAAGGCCGAGGCGCTGCTCAAAGAGGTCAAGGAAGGGAAGAAGGACTTTGCCGAACTCGCCAAGGCCAATTCGACCTGCCCCAGCAGCGCGCAGGGCGGCGATCTCGGCTTCTTCGGCAAAGGGCAGATGGTCGCTCCCTTCGAGCAGGCAGCCTTTGCCCTCAAGCCGGGCGAGGTGAGCGGCGTGGTCGAGACCCAGTTCGGCTACCACATCGTCAAACTGACGGACAAGAAACCGGCCGAAAACGTCTCTCTCGAAGAAGCCAAGCCCAAAATTGCCGAATTCCTCAAGAATCAGAAGGTCCAGGCTCTGGTTACCGACTACATCAACGAGCTGCGGAGCAAAAACAAGGTGGAAAAGCTCCTCAAATAACGCAATCCGCATACAGCAATAAAAAAAGCCCGGTCAATGCCGGGCTTTTTTTACGAACAATCTCTTATCTCAGCGCAAGTGCGCCACGATCCTCTGGTAGAGGTCCTCCCCCTCTTCGGCAGTGACGAGCAGCCCATCCACCAGGGCGAACGGCTCCCTCTTGCAGACACCGCACTTCTTCATGCAGTCCTTCCGCTTGATGTCCAGCTCGGGGAATTCTTCCTTGAGCCGCGCGCCGATCTTCTTGACCCCTTTGTTATTGCCGCAGAAACGGATCTTCATGCACGCCCCCTAGGCAGGGGGAGCGGCAGGAGGGGTGAAGACGCGGGTAGCGAGCTCTGCGTCCAGCATGAGCAGGCCGTAGCCGTTGTCGCCGATCAGCCTCAGCTTGCCGATCAGGTCCCGGTCGTTCTCCTCCTCCTCGATCTGCTCTGTGATGAACCACTGCAGGAAGATCTGGGAGGCATGATCCTTCTCCTTCACCGCCAGGTCGGTCAGTTCGTTGATGCAGCCGGTGATGAACTGCTCGTGTTTCAGGGTCATCTCGAACATCTGCAGAAGCGACGTAAAGGCGCTGTCCGGGGCGGCCATCTGGCCGATCCGCACCTGTTCCCCCTGGCTGTTGAGATAGGTGTAGAATTTCATGAAATGGACCATCTCCTCCTGGTACTGGACCATGAACCAGTTGGCCGCCCCCTTGAACCCCATCACCTCTGCCGCGGACGACATGGAGAGGTAGAGATAGGCCGAGTAGAGCTCGGTATTCAGGTGCTTGTTGAGTGCAGTGTACATCTTCTTGCTGAGCATGGAAAACCTCCCGGAAGTTGTCTTTCTTTTCTCATGAGTATAGCGCCGATCAGGACGGCGGCAAGTTCAGCAGTGGAGCAGCGCCTGTTCCGCCTCGACCAGCAGCCGCCAGAGGTTCTCGCTCTCCCCCAGGCCGAGCTTGACGAGATAGGCGGCGATCCCCAGGTTGCTCCGTGCCCGGAATAGCTCCACCTGGCGGAGGAAATCGTCCGCAACCCCGCCGGATGCGACCAGATAGGCATTGAGAAACAGCTCCTCCGGAAAACGGCGTAGGACCTCGACATGGGGAAAGAACTGGTTGCGGTGCTGGGCGAGAAAGGAACCTACATCGAAGGCGGGCGGTACGACCAGCGAGCTCTCGAAATCGATGGCCGCCAGGAACAGGGTCTCCCGGTCATCCTGGCGGTCCTGGCCGATAAAGATGTTCTTGGGATGATAGTCGCCGTGCCCCTGGACGAACGACCCGCCCTGCACCGCAATCAGCCGCTCTTCGTGCTCCCCCACCGCTTCGGCGATCTCCCGGACCTTGCGCAGGTGACGGTGCTCGATGGCGGAGAACCGCTCCAGATAGCGGACCAGCCGCTGCTTCTCGCGCTGGGCGAATTCGCCGGCAGGGGTGACCTGCAGTTTCAGGCCATGGAGCCGGGCCAGCCAGCGGGCTGCCAGCTCGATGAAGGAGCGGCCGTCCTCCTCCGATGCAACGAGGAGCCGGTCATAGAGCGACCTGCCGCGGACCCCCTGCTCGATGAGCGTCATGGACGCCGCATCCTGGTCGATGGGGCGGGGCACCCGGAAGGCGCCGTCGCTAAAGCCGGCTTCGGACAGGACCTCCATGATGTGAAACGCCCGTTGGGCCGACTGCCAGCTGTGACGATCGTCGAGAGCTCGGATGATGATCCGTTCCCGCTGCTCGTCACTCCCCTTGGTGCCGATGGTCACCTCGGTCACCTGGCTGTGGGTGCCTGCGCGGGGGATCTCCTTGAGAAACGGCCGGCAGCGGCCCGCGCGGATCTCCCTGGCCAGTTCCTCGATGGAGGTCAGCGGATGATCGAAGATGGTGGGATAGAGGCCGGCATAACTGGCGCCATGGGTATCGGTGCCGGCGATCGCCGTGAAGCGGAGGCGGTGCCAGTCCTGGAGCGCGCGACTGTTCCCCCGCACGGTGTGGTTGGAGTTGAAGATCTCGACGCCGTCCAGAAGCGGCACACAAAGCCGCTCCGCCTCGGGTGTTTTCCCTCCCCGGTAAGGATGCGCCCAGACCAGGGCCGCATCGGGATAGCGCTGTCGCACCTCGGCCAGAGCAGTCCCACGGGGGATGATCCCGGAAGCGCCGTAGACCAGGAGATCGCCGAAATCGGCGCTGCCCAGCTCCTGACCGCTCATGATGCAGAAATGGTCCGGCACCCCGGCAGCACGACGGAGCGCTTGCATCTCCTCACGGGGCCAGAGGTAGTGGTGATCCGTAAGAACGATCCCCTGCAGCCCCTTGGCAAAGACCTGACGGACCAGATCGACGGCCGGGACCCCGCTGCATGCCGAGTGCTCGGCGGTATGACAGTGCATCTCCACAAGCATAGACAGATCCTCGATCCTTCCCGCGTACAGTGCCAGTATATCCCCGGCCCAGTGGCAGTCAACGATGCCGGGCTTTTCGCCCTAGCGGTGTACGAGCCCCTTGGCGCGGGCCGCGGAGAGCTCCTCCGCCGCCGAGGCAGCGCCCTGGCCGTAGGGAACCGCAGGCAGGGAAAAATCGCCGGGGACAAACCAGCGGTCCTTGAGGAAATACCAGGGAGCCAGGCTGGAAACGGCTATCCCCTTGTCCGCCTCGATGGCATCCTTTGCCTTCATCTCCCGGATTGCCAACCCCTCCCGGTTGGCAATCACCAGATGACTGCCGGAAAAGGGGAGCGCACCGTTGTCGCCGAAATCCCAGGAAACCTGGCGCCGCTGCTCGCCCCCGGCACTGCCGTGGCACGAGGCGCAGGAACGGCTGGCGCCGTAGCGGTGAGAGAGCTTGTCCATCTGGACCCAGAGGAGCGCCTTGTTGTTCTCCGGCAGCCCGTCAACGAGCCCCACGAAGCCCCAGGCATCGTCGGTCCGCTCCGCATCGGCAAGCGTAAGCGGGTAGCGCCACTTGAGCCCCGGCGTAAACCCGCCCCCCTTCTGGTTCATCACTGCCATGGGGAACGGTTTTACCGGTATCCAGCGTCCGCGCTGATCGCGGATCAGGATCGGCTCGCTCATGATCCCGTAGTAATCCTTGTATTTGTAATAGGGGGTGGTGCTGCCGGCCAGCATGCCCGGCCCCCAGAAGGTCGCCTGGTATCCCCCTGCCGCCCCTATGTGGCACGCCTCGCAGGAAAGCGTCCGGTGTTGCGAGGCAGCGTGGCTCTTCACGATCTCGGCGTGGCAGGAGGTACAGGTCGCCTGGCGCCTGACCATGCCATGAGGGAGGCTCGCGTCGTCGCGGTTCGAGGAATGGCAGTCGAGACAACCGACCCCCTTGGTCCGGTGGATGTCGGGCGCCAACCCCTCGGGGAAGGAGAAGGGCCCGGCAAAATAGCCGGCGCCGCGGCGCCGGTCCTCGGGGCCGGCATGGCAGAACTGCCCCCTGCCACCACCGTAGCAGCTCTCCGGCGGCGGTGTCTTGCGGAAGGCATGCATGCCGCTGCGCGGCTCCTTCCGGTCGGGAAGGGTCGGGTAGTAGTGGCAGTCCAGGCACCCCACGTGGCAGTTGTTGCAGGTCCGCTGGTTGAGATCCGACTGGGCCTGGCTGAACGGCACTGCCGTGGCGGCGGCGATCCCCTTGTAGTTGGCGACCGACCAGACCCCGCAGTTGTGGGGGCCCCGGGCTGGTTCGCTCCAGCTGACATACTGGCTCTGCTTGGCATTGCGTCCCATGGGAGTGGTGCGGAACTGGGCCACCTGCCCGCTATGGCAACGGCCGCAGGTCTTTTCCATGGTCGCGAAGTCCTGGGTGAGCGTCTCCGGCAGCTTGTCGTGGTAGAGTACGGTGTTGACCGTCGGGTCGACCACCGGCTTGCCATCCTTCATCACCTGGAACTTGAGCCGCTGTACCGGGCCGGCAGTCACCATGAGCGGCGCCTTGCGATCCGCCGGTTCGGCCACGAGCCCCTTCTTCCGAACCACCAGCAGCCGCTTCAACCCCTTGTGCGCCTCATCCTTTGCCGCAGCATCGGGATTCCCCAGGTGGCAGTCGGGGCAGCCGGCCGGCATGCCGGTCTGACGCGCCACCTCGGCACGGTTTACGACAAAGTGCGGATATCCCAATGCCTGCATCCGGGCTGCATCGCCATGACAGCGATTGCAGCTGTCGACATACCCCCCGAGCTGCTCTGCGCCTCCCCATGCCGCACTTCCCACGATGCCCCCTGCCACGCACACGACCAGCCAGAATCGTCCCATGCCGCACCTCCCCGCTGTTCTGCCTCCATTACCATTCTTCCAACTATATCATTTCCTGCCACGGCGTCAGCTCCACCACGAAAAAGGCCGCCCCGTTCGCCACGGGACGGCCTTGGCCTGTCATCTCCAGTCTGCTGCTGCTTTAGTTCTCGGTCAGCACCCGCTCGTCGTAGATCCCTTCGATCCGCTTCTTGTGGCCGAGTTCCACATCGGCAAAGACCTCCAGGGTCTTCTTCAGCTGCGGCTCTTCGGTCATCTCCGCTGCCGCCTTGTAGAGCTGATAGGCGTTTTCTTCCGCCTTGATGGCATACTGCAGGATCTCCACATAGGTCATGTCGGGCTTCAGCTCTATATCCACCAGGTATTTGCTGATCCCCATATCGGAGATCTTGCTGGCCCGGTACTGTTCGGCCTTCGCCAGGTCCATCCGGCTGAAGACATCCTTGTGGCCCGCCTCCTCGGCGGCAAATTCCTCGAACATCTTGCGGGCGGAGATACTGGTCGTCTGCTCCGCTGCGCGCTTGTAGAGCCGGTAGGCGGTATCCTCCCGCTGCACGGCAAACTTGATCACGTCCTCAAGGGTAATGAACCCCATATCCCACCTCCTGAACTTCCCATACAATGTCATGGTCTGAATGTGGTGCGGTGATGCCTTCCCCACCGCTGTCGTATCTTCTCAGGTAACCTCTTCGAAGCTCTCCGGACCGGCACCGCACTCGGGGCAGACCTCGGGGGGTTCGGGACCTTCGTGGATGTAATCGCAGATGATGCAACGCCATTTTTTCATTGATTCTTCCTCCTTGCTGGTGATGTGGCGGGTTGGCCCCCGTGCGCCCGGCATTCGGCACAGAGCCCCCGAAAGTGTATGGAATAGCCTGTTATGGCAAACCCCTGGCTGTTGATCTCCGGCACCGGCACCTGGCCGTGCAGGGGATCGTCCAGATCGGCGACCCTGCCGCAGCAGAGGCAGTGGACATGGCAATGCTCCCCCATCTCCGCATCGAAGCGGACCGAACAGTCCGGGGTGTCGATCCGCCGGGCAACGCCGAGGCGGACAAAGGCATCCAGGACCCGATAGACCGTAGTCCGGGAAACGCCGGAGAGCCGGGGCTTCACCGCAGCGTAGAGCTGCTCGGCCGTCGGGTGGTCCGCCCGCCCGGCGAGCTCCTCCAGGATAACCCGCCGCTGCACGGTGAGCGGAAGCCCCTGTTCCCGGCACAAGAGCTCAAGGTCTTTCAGCTTGGGATTTGCACGACATCTCTCCCGATCCATGGGTTGCAACTTTATACCAGTTGGTACAGATTGTCAATCAGCCCTGGCAAAAAAATATCGCCTCCCTTGACAGCACTAAGCAGCCATGGTAGTTATCAAATGAGAACTTGTCATATGATAACCCCCGGAGAGACCATGGAACAGCTCACACCGCGCCAGCACCAGGTCCTGGAGATCGTCGGCCGCTTCATCGCCGATTACGGCTACCCGCCGAGCCTGCGGCAGATCGCCGAGCAGCTCGGGGTCAACGGCACCCTCGGCATCATGAAGCACCTGACCGTCCTGGAAAAAAAGGGATACCTGCGCCGCCAGGGGGGAAGCTCCCGGGGGATCGTCCTGGCCGGCCAGACCAGCCAGGCCGTCAGCCTGCCGGTAGTCGGGACGGTCAGGGCCGGCCAGCCGCAGCCGGCCAGCGAGGATATCGAAGAATACTTTGCCATCGACCGCTCCCAGCAGAAATCGGGCGGCGCCTTCTTTCTCCGCGTCAGGGGAGATTCCATGATCAACGCCTGCATCACGGATGGCGACCTGGCGCTGATCCGCCCCCAGGCAACGGCCGAAAACCGCGATATCGTCGTGGCCCTGGTCGACGGCGAAGCGACCCTCAAGCGCTTCTACCGGGAGCGGGGGCAGGTCCGCCTCCAGCCGGAAAACCCGAACCTGGAGCCGATCATCGTCCGCGAGGGGGAGGAGCTGCTCATCCTTGGCAAGGTCGTCGGCATCTACCGACAGCTTGCATGAAGCACGAACCGGTAAAAGTCGCCGCCATCTTCGAGCCCGCGGGGGTCCGTCCGGTCTGGTTCGCCCGCGGAGCGAGGAAATACGCAGTAGAACAGACCACCTACACCTGGCAGGACCGCCAGGGGGCGGAGACCCGGCTCCACTTCACCATCACCTCCGGCGGGGAGCTCTTCGAACTGACCTACCATACCGCCGGGCAGCGCTGGACCCTGGCCGCCATCGAGAGGTGAACCATGACGCAGCGCACCATCATGCACCTCGACATGAACGCCTTCTTCGCTTCGGTGGAGCAGCAGTCGAACCCTGAACTGCGCGGCAAGCCGATCGCGGTGATCGGTTCGGGACGGACGGTGGTCACCACCGCCTCCTACGAGGCCCGCGCCTTCGGCGTCAAGACCGGGATGAACACCTGGCAGGCGAGGCAGCAGTGCCCGCAGATCATCTTCGTCGTCGGCAACAACCGCAAGTACACCCACACCTCAAGCCAGATCGTCAAAATAATGCTGGAATACACCCCGCTGGTGGAGGTCTTCTCCATCGACGAGGCCTTTCTCGATCTCACCGGCTCCCTCGGCCTGTTCGGCAGCGCAGAGCGGATCGCCTATCTTTTGAAGGCGCGGATCAGGCAGCGCTTCGGCCTCACCTGCTCCATCGGTATCGCCCCCAACAAGCTCCTGGCCAAGCTCGCCTCGGAGATGAAAAAGCCGGACGGCCTGACCGTCATCGAGCCCGGCCAAGCTCAGCAGGTGCTGGAGCGGCTCCCGATCGGGGAGCTGTGCGGTATCGGCAGAAAGACCGAACGGCAGTTGCACCTGCTGGGGATCCAGACCTGCGGCGAACTGGGCCGCTATCCGGTGGAGATCCTGCGGAAGAGATTCGGCATCGTCGGCGACCATCTGAGCCTGATGGGAAGAGGGATCGACGACGCACCGGTGATCCCCTCGGAACAGGCCGAGGAGGTGAAATCGGTGGGGCATTCCATGACCCTGGAGCAGGACATCGAGGAGCGGGACGAGATCCTCAAATTCCTCCTGCAACTGTCGGAGATGGTGGGAAGACGGGCGCGCCGCTACGGCGTCCGGGGAAAGACCGTCACCCTTTCCATCCGCTACGCCGACTTCGACACCTGGGTGGGGAGACAGGAAACCCTCGCCGCCCCTATCAACCGGAGCGACGACATCTACCGGGCAGCCGTGGCCATCCTCGACACCCTGGTCCTCGCCCAGCCGGTGCGGCTCTTGGGGGTAAAGATCAGCAACCTGCGCTACGAAGGCGACCAACTGCCGCTGTTCGAGGAGGAGCGGAAGAAGAGCCGGCTCGTCAGCGCCATGGACGAGGTGAACAACCGCTTTGGCGACTTCAAGATCAGTTTCGGCAGCCTTCTGGACGGGAAGCCGGGGCAAGAGAAAGGGAGCCTGGTCATCTCTCCGGCCTGGCGGCCGGACGGCATCAGGAATGTGGAGGTGAAGTGAGTGCTGTACCTCTCCCCAGAATGCTGGTCGATAATTCCCCTTGCATTTTCTCCCTGCACTAGCTATAAAAGTCTATAGGGTTTATCGACAATGCTTTCCAAAAAGACCAAATACGGCCTCAAGGCCCTTTTCGCCCTGGCCCGGATGTACAACCGGGGACCGGTGCTCATCGCCGACCTGGCAGAGGCGGAGAAGATACCCAAGAAGTTCCTCGAATACATCCTCCTCACCCTGCGCAACGGCGAGATCCTTGCCAGCAGGAAGGGAAAGGGTGGAGGCTATTACCTGGCCAGGGAGCCGCGCCAGATCACCATCGCCGCCGCCGTCAAGGTGCTGGAAGGGTCGGTTGCACCGGTTGCCTGCCTGGACAACACCCCAGCAGCGGTCTGCGAAGAGTGCGTCAAACTGGCCACCTGCGGGATCAGGCTGGCAATGAAGGATGCCTGGGACGCCATGTCCGCTGTCATGGAGAAGACCACCCTGGCGGATGTGCTCGACCGGATCGACCTGGCAGAAGAAAACGAAAAAGAGTTGTTCAACTTCGTGATCTAAGAGATTTATCGTAAATAAGCTTTGCGGTACCGCATCCCGTCTTAGCGGCAGTATTTACGAACAAGCTCTAAATTTTTTGTTGATTTTGTCTATTTGCTTGATAGACTTTAAATACTGATAAGCCTGAATCACGCGGCACGGCCCCACACTGACGACAACAACCGAACACCCATAGGAAAGGAGCATAACCATGTCCCGCATCTACGAAGACAATTCCCGTTCCATCGGCAACACCCCGCTGGTCAGACTGAACAATCTCACCAAAGGGGCCGGGGCAACGGTCCTGGCCAAGGTGGAGGGGCGAAACCCCGCCTACTCGGTCAAGTGCCGCATCGGCGCCAGCATGATCTGGGATGCGGAGGAACGCGGCATCCTCAAGCCGGGGGTGGAGATCATCGAACCGACCAGCGGCAATACCGGCATTGCCCTTGCTTACGTGGCTGCGGCCCGCGGCTACCGGTTGACTCTCACCATGCCCGAAACCATGAGCATCGAGCGCAGGCGGGTGCTGGCGGCCCTGGGGGCAAACCTGATCCTCACTCCCGGCAGCGAGGGGATGAAGGGGGCCATCGGCAAAGCCGAGGAGATCGCCGCGTCCGACCCGGCGCGTTGGTTCATTCCCCAGCAGTTCAAGAACCCGGCAAACCCGGCAATTCACGAGAAGACCACCGGCCCCGAGATCTGGAACGACACCGACGGCGGCATTGACGTGCTGGTCGCGGGGGTGGGGACCGGCGGCACCATCAGCGGCATCTCGCGTTACATCAAACGGACGCGCGGCAAAGAGATCCTTTCTGTTGCGGTAGAACCGAGGGAAAGCCCGGTGATCAGCCAGACACTGGCCGGTGAGCCTTTGAAACCGGGGCCGCACAAGATCCAGGGGATCGGCGCCGGCTTCATCCCCGACACCCTGGACCTCTCGGTGATTGACCGGGTGGAGCAGGTGACCGGCGACGAGGCCATCGAGTTTGCCAGGCGGCTGGCCAGGGAGGAAGGGCTGCTGGTGGGGATCTCCTGTGGGGCGGCAGTGGCAGCCGCGGTCCGGCTCGCCTTCGCCTCGGAGTTCAACGGCAAGACCATCGTGGTGATCCTCCCCGACGGAGCGGAGCGGTATCTGTCCACCCCCCTGTTCGAGGGGATCTGATCCGGAGAGACGCAGTGCCTGCAGTGGGGGGGCAGATCCCCCCCTTGCGGGAATTGCAGAGAATAGCCGGTTGCCCAACAACAAAATGCTGTTATGATTAACTCTGGTTAAAGGAGATCACGACAACGCGACATAACACACCTGACGGTCGGGCCGACCGCCAGAGCAGGATGCATCAATGGGAAGCAGAAGAAGACCGCTGTACACAACCGGCCTCCTCACCATGGGCCTTCTTGTCCTCACAACCGTTGCGGCAACCGCTGAACCGCATATCGACCTGACCGTAGTGCGCGGAGACACCCTGCGCACCCTCTGTCGCCAACTGCTGGAGAATCCGTCGCGATGCCGGGAAATCTATCGATTCAATAACCTGAAGAACCCGGACCTGATCCTGCCCGGCCAGAAACTGCTCGTGCCGGCAGGGCTGCTGAAAGGAGTCCCCGACGACGGCGTCGTCACCTTTGTCAAGGGAGAGGTAACCCGTCAGCAGGGAACTGAGCAGCATGCAATCATGCTGAATGAGACCCTGAGAGAGGGAGAGCGGGTCGTCACGGGGAAAGACGGGATCTTGGAGATCAGCTACGACGACGGCACCCAGCTGCTGCTCCGGAACAATTCGTCGCTCGACCTGATCCGCTCCAAACGAAAGGGGGACAGCTATTTCCTGCGTGACATGCTGCTCTCCTCCGGACGGATCCTGACCAAGATCCGCCGGGCAACCGGGCGGGAACAACGCTTCAACATCAAGACCCCCTCGGCGGTTTCCGCGGCACGGGGAACCATTTTCAACGTGTCGCTGGATCAGGATGACGCAACCCGCACTGAGACGCTGGAAGGTACCGTCTCCGTGACCGGCGGCCGACGGGAGGTCCTGCTCCATGGAGGAGAAGGGACCATAGTCCAGATGGGTGAACCGCCCCTCTCTCCCCGCAAGCTGCTTCCTCCACCGTCACCTCTGGCATTCCCCGCAATGTTCAGATTCGCCCCCCTTCGCATCAGTATCCCGCAGGTTACGGGAGCGGTCTCATACCACGTCATGCTCGCCAGGGACAAGGAAATGAAGGATCTGGTACGGGAACAGGTACTGCCGCTCAAGGAGCCGTTTGTGGTCGACACCCTCGAAGACAGCCACTATTTCCTGCAGGTGCGGAGCATCGACGACATGGGGATCGAAGGGCAACCATCACCGGCCGTACCCCTCACCTTCAGGGCAAACCCGCTCCCCCCGATCATTAACACCCCGGCCCATGGCAGCGAAACAAGGGACAAAGATGTGGTCTTCCGCTGGCTCAAGGTGCGCGATGCAACTGCGTATCACCTGCAGGTCGCCACGGACGATGTTTTCTCCCGCTTCGTCCAGGACCTGCCGACTCTGGAGGGCACTGAATACGAGGTTGAGGACCTTTCACCGGGTAATTACTTCTTTCGGGTAGCCTCCGTGGCAGCGGACAGGTACCAGGGAGAATGGTCCGACAAGCTCAGCTTCACAGTCATCCCCCCTCCACCGACGCCGACTGTCGCACCCCCCGAGGAAGAAGAGGGGAAAATGCGCCTTCGGGTTCGGGACGCCGGAACGGGCCTTTCCTACCGGTTCCAGACAGCCAGAGACAGCGGCTTTGCAAAGCCGCTATTCGACGGCACCAGCGAACGTCCTGAAATCACCATTGAACGACCTGAAGAACCTGGCATTTACTACGTCCGTAGCGCCTGTATCGACGGGAAAGGCTACCAGGGCTCTTTCTCTCCGCCGCAAAGCTTTGAGATCAAGCGGAGATTCCCCTATGGCCTGATGGGGATCGTGGGGGGGGTGCTGGGGCTGATCCTCGGCCTGGCCCTCTGATGCTCTGCACTGAACGGCGGAATTCCCTGAAATCCGGTTTCAACCGGAAAGGCGTGCGAAACATCCTGATCGCCCTGGCAGGCCTGTTTGTCATCTTCGGTGCCGAAGATCTCGGCTTTTTCGAAGGCATCAACCGGTATTGCTACGATCTGGCTTTCCGCCTCAGAGGCACCATCAGACCGGGCAATGACATCGTCATCGCCGCCATCGACGAAAAAACCCTCCAGGAGCTGGGGCAATGGCCCCTGCACCGAAGCATCTACGGACAGTTGCTCGACACCCTGCACGAGGCACGGGCCGTAGGATTCACCGTGATCATGGCGGAACCGACCGCAGATGACCCGGTGCTTGCCGCAGCTGCCACCCATTACGGCAGGACGGTTTTTCCGCTCTACATCGACGAACATCTCCAGGTAACCGCACCCGCCCCGCAGCTTTCCCGCTTCCCTGCCGGGCACCTTCACATCGAGCAGGGCATCGACGGGGTGACCCGCCGAGTCTTTCATACCCTCAAGGTCGGCGGCTGGGTAGTCCCCTCATTTGCGGCCGCAGTCCAGGAAGCTGCGGCCGCTCCCCCTCTGCCCGCCACAGACGGCAAGCCTTCTCAATCGGACAATGAGATATCCACCGGCATCATCCAGCTCGCCCCAATGCATATCAACTACCATGGTCCGAGAGGGACGTTTCCGACGATCCCCATGGCCGACATCGTCAACGGCAGGGTCCCGGCCGGATTCTTCAAGGGAAAGATCGTACTCGTCGGACCGACGGCGGCAGGATTGGAAGAACAGGTGTTCACCCCCTTTTCCCAGCAGCGGAACAGGATGCCCGCGGTGGAGGTGCAGGCAAACATCCTGAGTAACCTGCTGCAGCACGACAACATCAGGATCAGCGACACCTCTGTACGCTTCGCGGCCTGCCTGCTCATCGCCGTTATCTTGTTCGTACTCTACATGAAACTGACCGAAACCGTTGCGACGCTGGTCTGGCTCACTGCCAGCATCACCGTCCCCGTGATCGTCTACCTCCTCTTTGTCCGCTTCGGTATCTGGGTCGATCCGGCGGCCTTCATCTTCACGGCGGGCTTTCTCTATCTCCTCACTTTCCTGTTCAAACTGGAGATCGCCACCGGCAAACTCCAGCAGGAATACGCCACCGTTGCCGATCATCTGAAGGCATCAGGGCATGCAACGGGAGGCCGGGGATACCGGGGTCTGGCGGACTACCTCTCCATCGGCGGGATCAACGCCCGCATAGCCATCCTCTCCGAGGCAACCTGCCAGATCATGGAACAGACCAGGCAGTTAGCCGAAACCAATGAGGCATTGCACCTGGAGATCGAACAACGCATCAGTGCGCAAAAGGAAATATCGGCGCTGAACGAAGACCTGCTGCGGCAGAAACATGCACTAGAGGCTGTCAACAACGAGCTTGAAGCGTTCAGTTATTCGGTTTCCCACGACCTCCGCGCCCCCTTGCGCTCCATTGCCGGTTTCTCGGCCCTGCTGATCGAAGAGTGCCTCGAATCCATGCCCCCCCTGGGCAAGGAGTACCTGGAGCGGATCAACAACAACGTGGTGCGGATGGAGTCGCTGATCACGGCGTTTCTCACCCTGTCCCGGCTCTCCCGCATCGACATCTCCCGGCAGCGGATCGACATCGGTGCAATGGCCCGCGAGATTGCAGAGGAACTGGCCGCATCCGACCGGCAGCGGCAGGTCAATTTCACCATCACCGAGCCGGTGATCGTAAATGCCGATCCGGCGTTCATGCGGGTCGCCCTGGACAACCTGCTGGGGAACGCCTGGAAATTCACCGCCAGAACCGCAACCGCCACCATCGAATTCGGCATTGTCCAGCACGATACCCTCCCCTGTTACTTTGTTAGGGACAACGGTGCCGGTTTCGACGTTACCCATGCCAGCCGCCTTTTCGCCCCCTTCCAGCGACTCCACCAGCAGAACGAATTTTCCGGCACCGGCATCGGGCTCGCCACGGTCCAGCGCATCATCCAGCGTCACGGTGGCGTGGTCTGGGCAGAAGGAACCCCCGGAGAAGGGGCCACCTTTTATTTCTCCCTGCCATAACCGCCAAGGCAAAACGGCACCTCTCTGCTCCGACCGGCAGTTTTATCGCTCTCCCCTCCCCCAGGAAAGTTTCTTTCCCGTGTAAAATTAATTTACACACATCGTAACATCCCATTTCTATTACATTTTCAAAGCATTCACCACCAAGTGTAAAAATTTTTTACACTTCCGGCTTCTCACCCCTCCGAACGCACACCATATTTACATTTATATTTCAACAGGTTGCACAATGCACACTTGGCACACATCCTGATTTAGTGAAGGGCACCTGACCGGTGCCCCATTCGCATGCTTCACTCAGCCGGCTGGCTGTAAAGGTGGTCCTATGAACAGGAAAGGAATGTCCCCATGGTCGCCTCCCCGGTACCGCCAGTGTCTCGCCAGAGAGTATCGGTCTTTCCTTGTCATGCTCCACTACTGTGACAGAGTGGAATTGCTCCCCATGTCAGGCAGCTCATACAGCAGCCTCGATATGGTGGCGGTCCCCCACGCCCTCTTTACCGAGCAGATCGCATCCTGGACACCCGAGATGCCCTATGGCCCGTAGCCCCGAAAGGAGAGGCCAATGACCATCCCGATTGTCGTGGTCGACGCATTCACAGAACAGCTTTTCAAAGGGAGCCCGGCAGCGGTCTGCCTGCTGGACCGGCCCCGTCCCCCCTACTGGCTTCAAGAAGTAGCCCGACAGATCAACCTCCCCGAAACCGCCTTTCTCCTCTCCGAGCAGAACGGCTACTATCTGCGCTGGTTTACCCCGATCCAGGAGATGGAACTGAGCGGGCATGCCACCCTTGCCAGTGCCCACCTCCTCTGGGAACGCAGGCTCATACCCTGCGACCGGGAGGCGCGCTTCTTCACCAGGAGCGGGCTCCTCACCGCCGTGCAGCATGGCGACCTCATTCAACTCGACTTCCCCGTCGAACCGCCCCGGACTCTGACGCCCACCCCCGACCTGGAAAGGGCTGTGGGCGTTCCCATCATCAATGCCGGGAAGAACCGGCACGACTATCTGGTCGAGGTGACCGACGAAAGAACGGTCCGTGACCTGAAACCCGACCTGGTCGCCCTGGGACACCTCGACTGTCGCGGACTCATCGTCACCAGCCGCGCGGAGTCCGAGCGATACGACTATGTCTCACGCTATTTCGCACCGCAGATCGGCATCCCGGAAAATCCGGCCACCGGCTCGGCACATTGCTGCCTTGCCCCTTACTGGGGGAAAATACTGTGGAAATCTGCCATGATCGGTTATCAGGCATCGGGACGCGGAGGGATTGTGCGGGTAGAACTGGCAGGAATGAGGGTAAAGATCTCCGGAAAAGCCGTAACGATTCAGCGCAGCAAACTGGATCACGCTCCTCGAATCTTCAGCTCCTGAAACCCCTTCGATCATAGCGGTAATACAACCCGGATCTGCGAGGATGCATACGGAGCAAGCGGATCTGCGGCCCGCCCCGTAGACTCATGTCCTATTGCTTCCGTTTTGCCGCTGTCTTGCGTGGGGCGCGAACAACCGCTGCCGGAACGGCGTCGGGTGGCGGTAAATATGCTGACTCGCTGGCAGGCACCAGGCAGGTATAGTGAGAAGCGGCAATTTTTCGACTGATGCCGTCGCTGAACTGGATCGTCACCCTGTTGATGGTTACCTCAAGGACCTTGCCAGCCCCCCACTCTTGTGCTTCGGAATGGCTCACAATGTTCCCCGGCTTGAATGTCATTGTCATCTCCTCTTGCAGCTGGACTTTTACCCAGGCTCTACCAGGCTGTTCTGTACGGTCAAACCCTCCGAAAGCAGATCATTCCCCACGAAAAATGCGACATATAATCCGCTTCCTCACCTATTTCTTTGACAGAATCAAACATTTACAAGTATATAGCACTATGCCTATAAAACAAGAGATCTCGTTAAAATATCTACTTTTTTTACAATCCCAGTCATTGTCCATTATAATCCGCACGTTGACTGAGTCATGGAGCTGGTCTACAATCAATCTCCTGAAAACCTGTGCCAATGCGGCGGTCCCGTAACGAGACGGAATCATTGGCTTGCCGGAACAGCAGAATAGATGCCTTTACCATTGCCGCAGCCCGGAACGTGCTCGGCTCCACGCAAATGCCTACCGAGAGAAATATGCTTTCCAGATCGGCACTCACCATCAGCTGGGAAAAACCCGACCTGCACGGCGAGGAATGGGAGTTTTCCCGTCACCCGGCCAAGCAGGATTTTTACCAGCGCCACGGCATCGACTGGGAACGCCTCCTGGCGGCCTTTGAGCAGGGCGGCATGATTCCCTACCCCCGCTCCGGCGATCTGCAGGGAGTGCCGGTCAGTCTTTCCTACGCCACCTATGACGACTACACCATCTATCTTGCCAGGGCAAAGCGTGGCTACCGGAAGAACTACACCAGAATGGAAGAGATGCTGCAACGAGCGGGCAACCTAACCCTGCCGGCAGCGATCGTCCTTTTCTCTGCAGGCGAGGCGCTGCTGTTTTCCGGCTACCGCCGGCTCTGTTTGGCCTGGAACTACGGCATGGTGCCATATGTGTGGCAGGTCACCCTCGACACGCCGAGGGATGCGGAATGCCCGTAACGATCACCAGTCACCGGAAGGAGCTGACAACAATGGCTGATCAGGTTTTATTGCAGAAACTGTTTCAGGAAAAAGGTATCCACGATTTTCACTGGATGGATCCGGCGGAAATCGTGGTTGGGCAGTGGGTGCGAATGAAGTGCATGTTCGGCTGCGGCGACTACGGCAGAAACGCCTCCTGCCCCCCCAATACGCCATCCGTGGCCGAATGCCGGAACTTTTTCAATGAGTATCGTCTGGGAGCAATCTTCCGTTTCAGAAAGAAACTGGATGATCCGGAGCAGCGTCATGCCTGGACGCGAGAGGTGAACCGAGAGCTTTTGCAGGTGGAACGGGAGGCCTTCATCGCCGGATACCAGAAGGCCTTTCTCCTCTTCATGGACAATTGCAAACTGTGCAGGGAGTGCGCCCACACCCGCACCTCCTGTCGCAACCGCCAGCACTCGCGCCCCACCCCGGAAGGGATGGGTGTGGATGTCTTTGCCACCGTGGCCAAGTTCGGCTATCCGCTGGAGGTGCTGGCAGGCTACGAGGAAGAGATGAACCGCTATGCGTTTCTGCTGATCGAATAAGGAGAGCCTTACCCTCCGCCCGGCTCCCGCAGTTTCTCGCTGAATTCTTTGCGCAGCTTTGTCAACTTGGGCTCGATGATCATCCGGCAGTACCCCTGCAGTCGGTTGTTCCGGTAGTAGTCCTGATGGTACCCTTCGGCAGCAAAAAAGGTGCTGAACGCCACGATCTCGGTGACAATGGGCCGGGGCCAGATCCCGGCCGCGTCGGTCGCACGCCGGGACTGTTCGGCGATCTCCCGTTGCCGGTCGTCGTGGTAAAAGATGGCCGAGCGGTACTGGGAACCGAAGTCAGCTCCCTGGCGATCTTTGGTAGTCGGGTCGTGGGTCCGCCAGAAGACCTCCAGCAGATCGCTGAAGCTGATTCTCTCCGGATCGAAGGTAATCTGCACCGCCTCGGCATGACCGGTCTCTCCGCTGCAGACCTGCTCGTAGGACGGGTTCTCCACCTCGCCCCCCGCATATCCCGACACCACGCTCTCCACCCCGCGCAGACCGGCAAAGACAGCCTCCACACACCAGAAGCAGCCGGCAGCCAGCGTTGCCGTTTCGCGCTGTTTCGCCATGGTTCTCCCCCCCTGCATTTGTTTTCAGCTGCAAGTGTAGCAGAAAATCGGCAACCGGCCCGCACCATCCACCCACATGCAAACCGCCGCTCCCGCAACCCTGCCAACCGGGGAAAGGGGTTGACATTTAAATTTATTAATGCTATTTGCGTGCATATACACATTATATAAGGCTGACCAGCCGCCTGTCGCGGCGTTCAATCAGTCACGCTCCCTGCGCGGAAATGGCCCGGACCCGGCACATGTGACTCCGAGCGGAGCAAGGGAACGACATGTCACCACGGAAGAAAAAACATCGAAACTGCATCTGCCCGTTGCGCGAGAAGCTCGGCCTGGTGTTCAAGCCTGCGGGTACGCCACTCAAGGAACTGGAGGCCATCGCACTCGAACATGACGAACTGGAAGCGCTCTACCTCTGCGACAGCCAGGGCCTCGACCAGACACAGGCAGGGGAAAAGATGGCCGTCTCCCGGGGCACGGTACAGCGGCTGTTGACCCGGGGCAGGAAGAAGGTCGTCGAAGCGCTCGTTTGCCAGAAGGCGCTGGTCGTTGCAAAAAGCCCCCACGATACCGAACATGCCGATACGCCGCCCTCACCGGAAGTCCCGTGAGGCATCAGCAAGGAAAGGGCCGTCTATGGATTACTATTCGCCCAAAGTACTCGATCATGTCCGCAATCCCCGCAACACCGGCTATCTGGAAGATGCCAACGTGGTCGTGCAGGCAGGCGACCCGAATTGCGGCGACGCCCTCCTCTACTTCCTGAAGATTGAGGACGAGACCGTCTGCAACATCAAGTTCCTCATCAAAGGGTGTGGAGCGGCAATAGCCACCTCCTCCATAGCTACGGAACTGGTGATGGGGAAAAGGCTCGACGACGTCCTCGCACTGACCGACCAGGAGATCGCCGATTCCCTCGGCGGCCTGCCCGACGAGAAGATGCACTGTTCGAACATGGCCGCATCGGCCCTGCACGCCGCCGTGCAGCAGTATCGCGACACGGTCGCCGGTTCCACCGCGCCGGTGGGCTGATCCACACTCTCCCGCGAACCGTCTCTCCGGCATGAAACAGCACCGCTCTCCGGGACAGACCACCGCGCAAAACCTCCCGCACCGGTGCCATCCCCCCCGGCAGAGGCCCACAAAGAAAATGCGCCGGCAGGCGGTAGCTTCGCCTGTTTTCTGCTACACTGGAGGGAAATGAACCACAAAGGAGGCCTTGTTATGGATACCCTGGAAGCGATCAAGACCAGGCGGAGCGTACGGAAATTCTCCCCGCAGCCGGTGGAGCCGGAAAAACTCCAGGCCCTGCTGGAGGCGGTGCAACTGGCCCCCTCCTGGGCCAACATGCAGTGCTGGCGGTTCGTGGTGGTGCAGGACCCGGCGGCAAAGGCCAGGATCAGCGAACTGTCATTTGTCGAGGCGTTCTTCGCTCCCAAGGGGTACAAGAGCAACCCGGCCCAGAAGGCGCTCTCAGATGCCCCGGTAGTGATCGTCGCCTGCGCCGAGCCGCTGGATTCGGGGGACCTGCACGGTCAGCTTTACTACATGACCGACGTGGGGATCGCCACGGAGAACCTGATGCTCGCCGCCCACTCCCTGGGGCTGGGGACCGTCTTCGTCGGTGTCTTCGACGAGGAACAGCTGGGGGACCTGCTGCAGATCCCGCCGGGCATCCGGATCGTCGGGCTCTTCCCCATCGGCTATCCCCAGGACCCTCCCAAGAGCGGACCGCCGCGCAAACCCCTGGACGAAATCGTCTTTTACGAAACCTGGAAAGACTGAAACCTGCGGGGAGGGGCGCCCAGCGCGTCCCTCCCCTCCATACTTTCCCGCTGCCACCCCCCCTGATTTTTTACAGGTTGTTGAAAAACTCAGGCTGTTCAAAAACAGTCAGATCGTCGCACCCGCAGAAAGCCCCGCGGAGGCGTGGCAGCGCTACGCCGCACAAGGCGGCTTTTCGAGGACGGCGGCGAGATGGCTGTTTTTCAACAGCCTGTTAATGAATCGACGGCTGAGCCTCTCCCTGGGAAAGGATGTTGCATGCTATCCCGCACGGAAGCAACCTTCCCGTAGCGTCCCCCAGAAGGAGATCCCATGTACCGCCCGCAGCGAGCCATCGTGCTGATCCTCTGCCTGATGGCCTGTACCTCTGCCTATTGCCTGGAAGTGACCGACGTCAACTTCCCGATCCGCGACGGAGGCGTCGTTACCTTCAGCCATAACAAACACCTGCAGACGCCTGCCATTGGCGACAACTGCAATATCTGCCACGAACACTTCTTCAAGACCAAGAGGATACGCCCCGTCACCATGGCGGAAATGGCGCGGGGAAGGTCGTGCGGCGGCTGCCATAACGGCAGACGGGCCTTTCCGCTTTCCGACTGCGGCAAATGCCACCCGACCAGGGATCTGACTTTCAAGATACCTGGGGGAGATCAGGTGCTGTTCAGTCATACGCCCCATACGTCCCGTTTCCGCTGCACCGACTGCCACACCCGGATCTACGGCTACGGCAGGGCTCAGAGGCCCGTAAGCATGGATGAAATGGGAAGGGGGAGATCATGCGGCGCCTGTCACGGCCAAAGCGCCTTCTCACTTTTCAGCTGCAACCGTTGCCACCAAAAAAGCTATGACGCCTCCTACCGGGTCGTCCCGACCGGGCCGGTCACCTTTTCCCATGGGCCACACGCGAAACTCCCCGGTTGCGGAGCCTGCCATCCACATCTGTTCAACAAGGGGAAAAATCGCCCCAGCTCCATGATGGAGATGGAGAAAGGAAGGTCGTGCGGGGCCTGCCATACCGGGCGCAGGGCATTCGACCTGAATGACTGCTCCCGCTGCCACATGGCCGGGAAAATCGTCATGAAGGTAAAGGGTTCGACACCGGTTACGTTTCCCCATGCACCCCATACGGCAAAGTACGGCTGCACGGACTGCCATCCGCGCCTGTTCCGACTCGGCTATGTGAAGCAGCGCGGTATCACCATGGAGCAGATGGACCAGGGGAAGTCATGCGGCGCCTGCCACGACGATACCACCGCCTTTAATACCCGGTTCAACTGCCACCGCTGTCACGACATGTAGGAGACGGAATAGCAGCCGGAAGGGCTCGTAGGTTCAGGTTTCTTCCCGGTCTCTTTTCCCGGCCTGATGCGACTTGAGGTTTGAAACGGCAAGGGGAAGGATTTCATGCTGGATGGCCAGGACCTCGTTCAGCGTCACACCGTCATTGACAATAAAATCGTTTTCGCCCAGCAGGGTCTTGGCGTAATGCCTGCCATCCAGGCGGCAGTAGACCTTGATCTGATAGGAATGATCGTCGAAGTGACATTCCGATTCAAATACCAGCTTATCCCGTTTCATGATGCATCCTCCGCAGAAAACTCCGGGCAGGCAGTCGCCCGCCACCCATGATCCCATCCGCACCAGATTGCATATTCGTAACCTGACCGCAATCAAATCAACTAGATAACCGTCATCTTTCCGTCTGTGGAATCCCGCCGGATTGCTCCGGAATCCGTTGAATGACCAGCCACGAAACCAGGCATCGGCAGGATGTGCAACTCCCCTCTCCACAGCCCCCTGGACGAATCCGGGAAAAGGGGAAAAAGCTGGCCGTTACAGCCAACCTTTTCCCCTGTTGCAGAAGGAGAACGAGCCCTATGGGATCAATGCGAACGATGGGGTGATCGTATGGTTCGCATCGATGTTGGCGAAGGTGTAACTCCCCATCTCGCCGATATAGACGCCGTCTACCGCCACATTGAGCACCTTGTAGCCCGGTGCCGGGGTAAAGGTGAACGTGACGCTGTCGCCGCTGTTCACCGTGATGTCGCCACCGGGGTCGATGGAGCCGTTGGCGCCGGCCGTGGCGGTAATGGTATAGACATCCGGCATGAAGGTGACGCCGATGGCATGGGGCGCCGAAACCTTGGTAAAGGTGTAACTGGCCAGGGCTCCCTTGGAAACGCCGTCGATGGTCACGTCGGCAACGCGGTAGCCTGCCGCCGGGATCATGGTGAAGGTCGGGCTGGTGCCGCTCAGGACAGAGACGTCGCCCGCCGGGCTGATGCTGCCGTTGGCGCCGGCGGAAGCAGTGATGGTAACGGCCAGGTTCTCACCGAACACCGCGGTGATGGTATGGTCTGAGGTGACGTTGGTGAAGGTGTAGCTGGTGACCGCTCCGACGGAGACGCCATCCACCAGGACGTCGGCCACATGGTAGCCGGCTGCCGGGGTGATGGTGCAGTAACGGCTGGCACCGTAGTTCACGTAGACGGTGTTGGTCGGGGTGATGGTGCCGTTGGCCGCCTGGATCGGGGTGATGGCGTAGTTGATCGGGGTGAAGGTGACGGCTATGGTATGGTTCGCCGTCACGTTGGTGAACTGGTACGAGGTCAGCGCCCCCCTGGAGATGCCGTCGACGAGCACGGTGGAGACCTTGTAGCCGACCGCCGGGGTGATGACGAAGAGCGGGCTGTCGCTCCCCCTGACGACGCTGGTCGCCCCAGCCGGGGCAATGGTGCCGTTGGCGCCTGCCGTAGCGGTGATGGTGTAGGCATCCTCAACGAACGAGGCGCTGATGGCATGGTTCGTTGCGGAAACGTTGCTGAAGGTGTAGCTGGCAAGGGCACCCTTGGAGACGCCGTCCACCACCACGTCCCCCACCCGGTAACCGGCTGACGCTGAGATGGTGTAGGTCGGGCTGGTGCCGCTCACTACCTCCAATGTACCCATGGGGCTGATGGTCCCATTGGGGCCGGCCGTCGAGGTGATGGTGATGACCGGGTTCTGGGCAAAGGTTGCCGACAGGGTGTGATCAGCGGTCACATTGGTGAAGGTGTAAGAGGTCACCGGGCCAACTGAGGCACCGTCCACCAGCACATCGACGATATAATAGCCGGGGTCGGGGGTAATGGTGCAATACCTGCTGCTGCCGCTGTTGACATAGACCGTCCCCGCCGGGGAGACGCTGCCGTTGGCGCCGGAGGTGGTGGTGAGAGCGTAGACCACCGGGGTGAAGGAGGCGGCTATGGTGTGGTATGCGTCGATGTTGCCGATGGTGTAGGTGGTGACCGCACCCTTGGAGACGCCGTCCACCAGGACGCTCGCCACCTTGTACCCTGCCGCCGGGGTAATGGTGAAGGTCTGGCTCCCCCCCCTGGCCAATGTGACGACGCCGGCAGGATCGATGCTGCCGTTCAGGCCGGCCGTGGCGGTAATGGTATAGACGTCAAGCATGAAGGAGACGCTGATGGTGTGGTTGGTTGCAGAGACGTTGCCGAAGGTGTAGCTGTTTGCCGCCCCTTTGGAGACGCCGTCTACCAGGATGTCGGCCACCCGGTAGCCTGCTGCCGGGGTCATGATAAAGGTGGGGCTGCTGCCGCTCAGGACCGTGATGTTGCCGACCGGCGAAATGGTGCCGTTGGCACCGGCCGTGGCGGTGATGGTGACCGGCTGGTTCGGGGCAAAGGTCACGCTGATCGTATGGTCGGCCATGACCGAGGTAAAGGTATAGGTGGTAACCGCCCCGACGGAAACGCCGTCTACCAGGACATCGGTAACGTGGTAGCCCGGATCGGGGGTGATGGTGCAGTAGCGGCTGCCGTTGTAGTTCACATAGACGGTAATGGCAGGGGTCATGCTGCCGTTGGGACCGACCTCGGGGGTGATGGCGTAGACGAGCTGGGTAAAGGTGACGGCTATGGTATGGTTGGCCGTAACGCCGGTGAAGGTATAGCTGGTGATGGCCCCCTTGGAGACGCCATCCACCAGCACGTTCGCCACCTTGTACCCCTCTGCCGGGGTAATGGTATAGGTGGGGCTGTCCCCTCCCCTGGCCACGGTCACGGCACCGACCGGGGAGATGCTGCCGTTCAAGCCGGCAGAGGCGGTGATGGTATAGACATCCTCCGTAAAGGTGACGCCGATGGTGTGGGCCACGGCCGTGACCTTGGTAAAGGTGTAACTGGTCACTGCCCCCTTGGAAACGCCGTCCACCACCACATTGGCAACGCGAAAGCCCGGTGCCGGGGTCATGGTGAAGGTCGGGCTGGTGCCGCTCACCACGGTGACGTCGCCGGCCGGCGAGATGCTGCCGTTGGCCCCGGCCGTGGCGGTGATGACGATGGACGGATTCTCGGCAAAGACCGCGGTGATGGTATGGTCGGAAGAGACGCCGGTGAAGGTGTAGCTGGTCACGACACCCACGGAGACGCCATCCACCAGCACGTCGGCAATATGGTAGCCCGCTGCCGGGGTGATGGTGCAGTAACGGCTGCCGCCGTACCCGACATAGACGGTACCGGTGGGGGTGATGGAGCCATTGGCCGCCTGGATGGGGGTGATAGCATACAGCTGGGGGGTGAAGGAGGCGGTGATGGCATGGTTGGCCGTGACTGCGGCAAAGGAGTAGCTGGTGATGGCCCCTTTCGAGGCACCGTCGACCAGCACGTTTGCCACCTTGTAGCCGGCTGCCGGGGTGATGGTGATCAGCGGGCTGTCGTTTCCCTTCAGGACCGCCATGTCACCAGCGGGAGCGATGGTGCCGTTGGCGCCGGCCGTGGCGGTGATGATGAAGAAATCCTCGTTCAGGATCAGGGGGGTGAACGAGGCCGTGATGGTGTGGTTCGCAGTCACATTGCCGAAGCTGTAGCTGGTGACCTTCCCCACCGATGCCGCATCCACCAGCACATCGGCAACCTTGTAACCCTGATCCGGCGTAATGGTGTAGCTCTGGGACCCGCCGCTGTTGACGCTGGCCGCGCCGGCCGGGTCGATGCTGCCGTTGACTCCGGCCGTGGCAGTAATGGTGTAGACGATGGGGGTAAAGCCGGCCGAGATGGTATGGTTTGCCGTAACGCCCGTGAAGCCGTAGGTCGAGACTGCACCCACGGAGACGCCGTCCACCAGCACGTCCGCCACCTTGAAGCCGGCAGCCGGGGTAATGGTGTAGTTCTGCGACCCGCCGCTGGTGACGCTGGCCATGCCAACCGGGTCGATGCTGCCGTTGGCACCGGCCGTGGCAGTGATGCTATAGACGATGGGAGTGAAGCTGGCCGAGATGGTGTGGTTCGTTGTGACGTTATCGAAGCTGTAGCCGGTCACAGCTCCCACGGAGACGCCATCCACCAGCACGTCCGCCACCTTGAAGCCGGCAGCCGGAGTGATGGTGTAGTTCTGCCCTGCACCACTGTTGACGCTGGCAATGCCGGCAGGGTCTATGCTACCGTTCAACCCGGCCACGGCGGTGATGGAGTAGACGATGGGGGTGAAGCTCACAGCGATGGTATGGTTCGTTATGACGTTGTCGAAGTTGTAGCTGGTCACCGCGCCCACGGAGACGCCGTCCACCAGCACGTCGGCCACCTTGAAGCCGGCAGCCGGGGTAATGGTGTAGCTCTGTGCCGCACTGCTGTTGATGCTGGCAACACCTGCCGGGTCGATGCTGCCGTTCAGACCGGCCGTGGCTGTGATGCTGTAAACAATGGGGGTGAAGCTGGCGGCTATGGTGTGATTTGCCGTGACGCTGGTGAAGCCGTAGGTCGAGACCGCACCCACGGAGACGCCATCCACCAGCACGTCCGCCACCTTGAAGCCGACAGCCGGGGTGATGGCGTAGCTCTGCCCAGAACCGCTGTTGACGCTGGCAGCCCCTGCCGGGTCGATACTGCCATTCGAGCCGGCCGTAGCAGTGATGTTGTAGACAATGGGGGTGAAGCTGGCCGAGATGGTGTGATTCGTCGTGACGCCCGTGAAGCCGTAGGTCGAGACCGCACCCACGGAGACGCCGTCCACCAGCACGTCCGCCACCTTGAAGCCGGCAGTCGGGGTAATGGTGTAGTCCTGCCCTGCGCCGCTGTTGACGCTGGCAACACCTGCCGGGTCGATGCTGCCGTTCAGACCGGCCGTGGCGGTGATGGTATAGACGATGGAGGTGAAGCTGGCGGCTATGGTGTGATTTGCCTGAACGTTCGTGAAGCCGTAGGTCGAGACCGCACCCACGGAGACGCCATCCACCAGCACGTCCGCCACCTTGTAACCAACAGCCGGGGTGATGGTGTAGCTCTGCGCTGCGCCGCTGTTGATACTGCTCACGCCAGCCGGGTCGATGCTGCCGTTCAGACCGGCTGTGGCGGTGATGCTGTAGACGATGGGGGTGAAGCTGGCGGCGATGGTGTGGTTTGCCGTGACCGCGGCGATGGTGTAGCTGGTCACCGCACCCACTGAGGCATTATCCACCAGCACGTCAGCCACCTTGAAACCTGCTGCCGGGGTGATGGTACAGGCAAAGCCGCTCCCGCTGTTGACGCTGACCACGCCTGCCGGGTCGATGCTGCCGTTCAGACCGGCCGTGGTGGTGATGCTGTAGACGATGGGGGTGAAGCTGGCCGAGATGGTGTGGTTTGCCGTGAGATTCGTGAAGCTGTAGGTCGACACCGCGCCCACGGAGATGCCATCCACCAGCACATCCGCCACCTGATAACCCGCTGCCGGCAGGATGGTGAAGCTCTTGCTGTCGCCGATGGCAACCGCAACCTCGCCGCTGGGCGAAATGCTGCCGTGCTCTACTGCCTGCGCCGTTATGGTGATGGCATCGTTGAGCGCAAAGGTTGCCGAGATGGTGTGGGGCTTCTTTACCTTGGTGAAGGTGAAGGAGGTGAGCGGCCCCATGTCGCGGCGGCCGTCGATCAGGACCTGCTCCACGTGATAGCCGGGATCGGAGGCGATGGTAAAGGTCTGGTTGGCGCCGCGCACAACCGGAGTCTGTCCGGAGGGGGAAATGCAGCCATGAGGACCGGCCGAGGCCGTGATCAGGTAGGTATCCTTGCCGTCGTCCTGTTCGCACTCGGTCGTCTTGAGCTTGACCCGTTTGTTGTTCGTCATGGTGACGAAACAGTCGGTGCCGGAGACCGCATCGCACCCCGACCAGCCGAGGAAGGAGGTATTGTTGTCCAGCACCGGCGAGAGGGTCACCTCGGTGCCGCTACGGAAAAACTGGCTGCAGGAGCCGCTGCAGCTTCTCCCCGGAGAAAACCTGACCGTCCCCTCCCCTTTTCCCACCGTATTGAGTGACAGCTTGAAGATGGAGCAGACATACTCGGGGTCGAAGATCTCGGCACTGCCGGCAGCGGAAAAGCCGTTCCAGCCGCCAGCGATCAGGACCTTGCTGTTGGGGAGAAGGATGGCCGCATGGATCTCGCGGATGGAGGTCATGTTGGAAGTAGGGATAAAGGAGCCGCTCTCCGGCTCGAATACCTCGGCCGTGTCCAGATATCCCCGGGCATCCCGCCCCCCGGCGATGAGGACGGTGCCGTCGGGCATGAGCGTAGCGGTGTGGTCGTCACGCTCCGAGTTCATCCCCGTGGTTGCGGCAAAGGTTCCCATTGCCGGATCGAAGATCTCCGCCGAATTGACAATGGCCGAGCCGTTGCGCCCGCCGGCGATCAGCACCCGGCCATCGCTCAAAAGCGTTGCCGTATGGGCGACGCGGGCAGACTGCATCGGAGCTGCAGCGGTGAAGGTCCTGGTAACCGGGTCAAAGATCTCGGCGTTGGAGACGTAGGCATTCCCTTTCATCCCCCCGGCAATCAGCACCTTGCCGTTGGTCATGGCCGTGGCGCTGTGGCCTCTCCTGACATCCGCCATGGCAGCCGTTGCCGAGAAGGTCTCGGTCTCGGGATCGAAGATCTCTGCCGCGGCGACATAGCTGTTGTCGTTGACGCCGCCGGCAATCAACACCTTGCCGCTGGGAAGAAGGGTACTCGTATGGCCGACCCTGCCGATGGTGGTGTCCGTTGTGGGATTGAAGGTTCCCTGCACCGGATCGAAGATCTCGGCGGTATTGACGGTAGCAGTGCCGTTTCTCCCCCCCAGGATCAGCACCTTGCCGTTTGCCAAAAGCGTGGCGGTATGATCCATGCGGGCCGCAACCATGTTGCGGGTCGGGGTGATGCTACCGCTTTCCGGGTCGAAGATCTCGGCGGTCCGCAGGCACGAGGCATCGTTGTAGCCTCCGGCGATCAGGACCTTGCCATTGGGGAGCAGCGTGACGCTGTGACCGTAGCGGGTCGATCCCATCTCGGCCATGTGGGAAAACGTCTTGGCAGGGGCTTGGGGTGTAGGGAGACCGCAGAAGATGGTCGCACTGATCAGCACCAGCCGCAGCATTACCGAAAACCGGCTGCGCCACCCTGCATTGCCATAGCCCCGCCTCATGCGGCAGACGTGATTCCCGTCACTCATAGTCCTGTTCCCTCCTTCGACACCCTGCACAATTTTAATGAAACACCTGCATGGAGGTGAACCGCTACGCAATGTTTATGCCCTGGCGGTAAAATCTGCTAACTTTGCCAAATAGCGAATGAATAATGGACATGGAATTCCGCACCCTTCGTACGATTATGCCCCGGACAACACCGTCACGGGAGCGAACATCATACTAAAGTGTTACATCCGGGTGCCATGTCAAATCACGTGCAGGGATGAGATTCTGACAGGCATTTCATAACGGTTTCCTGAAGATAAACAGTCATTACCGTCATTAGATATATCTATACTTCTGACAGACCGTTGATTTCCTCTCCGGCAGAAGCAACGTGACCAACAGACCGGAATCTCAAAGGAAGCGGGAAACGGTATTGACAAAGGGATCATTTTCAGGAAAATAGGGCAAAACTAGTTGTTCTGATTGATAGACGACACTACTCAACCATCCGCGAGGATGGGGCGGAAAGCCCATTGGGTCTCACCGAGACAGCCGGGTTGCCGAAATATCATATTTGGCGACCCGGCTGTTTTTTGTCCGGTCGCGGAAAGGGGGAATAGCGGACCATGCGCACAACACTACTCATCATTATTGCGGCCCTATTCTTCGTCGCACTCTGTTCAGCGGATAATGCCATCAAAGAGGGGGGCAAGGAGGTCGGCCAAGGATTCAAGACCATCGGCACGGAGACCGGCAAGGCATTCAAGGAAGGGGGCAAGGAGATTGGCCAGGGATTCAAGAAGATGGGCAAGGAGACCGGGCAGGCGGCAAAAAAGAGTGGCAGGACCGTCGGTGAATGGTTCCGGGAGACCGGGCAGAAGACCGGCGCCGCGTTCAGAAAGATGGGGCAGGACATCAAGAGGTTCTTCGGCCGTGAGTGACCCGCGAGAGCACTCTGCAGCTCATGCGATCCTTGTCGTCCCGGACCTGCTGTCACCCAGCTTCGTTGCGGCGCCCCGGCAGGGTCTTGCCCTGCCCGCAGCGACTCGACTGGCCAGGCACCAGAACTCCCCGCTCTTTCTGCGACGGATTCACCATGCGGAATACTAGTATTTGACTTTAGACAGCGAAACTGGTTCTATGCTTTACACACGCAGCAGATATCGGAGCGGGCATCGCCTATCCTGACGACGATGCCGGAAAGACTGGAAACAGATGGGAAAACAGCTGTACGTGACCAACATATCGTTTCGGGCAACAGAGGAAGATATCTGGAAACTCTTCTCCGTGGCCGGCACGGTCAAACACATCAAGATGCTCACCGACGACCGGACCGGCAAGTTCAAGGGGTGCGGCTTCGTGGAGATGGCCAATGCCAAGGAGATGAAGGAGGCCATCAACACCCTGGACGATGCACTGCTGATCGACCGGGTCATCACGGTCGTGGAGGCGCGTCCGATGCCCCCCAGGGAGCGGACTGCCGCCCCGGTGCCCCGCAGGAGCGGGCCGGGGAATCGTTCTGGCGGCAGTCGCGGCAAAAAATAAAAAAAAGCCCCGGAGCGCTCCGGGGCTTTTTTCGTGCCTAATGGCGGTTGTAGTTAGATCGTTAGATTCTGGTGACGTTGGCAGCCTGAAGCCCTTTGGGACCCTTAACCACTTCGAACGTTACCCTTTCGCCTTCAGCCAGGGACTTGAAACCTTCACCGGTGATGGCAGAGAAGTGGACGAATACGTCCTCGCCGTTCTCCTGCTCCAGAAAACCAAACCCCTTGCTGTCGTTGAACCACTTTACTGTTCCCTTTACCACGTACATTCTCCTGATACTGCGTGTTATTTTATCCGTGCTCTGCCCGGATGCTTTTTGAACGTAGCAGCTTTGCCGCACCCTTGTCAAACATTTTAAATCCGCGGGAAGCAAATATTTTCTCACGGTACACAGGGGAGATGCCGGTTCGTCCCTGCCGGACCGATCGCCGGGGGGTGCTTTTCCCTTGCCCTCGGACCCAAAAAGGTGTATCCCTGTGACCCTTTCACCAAAGCCAAGGAGCATTCTATCATGGGAATACTGGCGAACACAGTCAGCATCTGTCAGTTCAGGGTCGCAGGCGATCAACCCGCCATTGACCTCTTTCAATGGGTTTCCGAAAAGCTGCGTGGAAACGGTTTCATCCCCATCGACCAGGGAACGGCCGAACTCTCGGTGGGCTGGGTGCACCTGGACGATCACCGGGACAACTCCTTTGCCTCGCCGTCTGCCTTCTGGCGCGATCACTACCTGGCCCTGACCCTGCGCCAGGACAAGCGGTCGATCCCGGCGAAACTGTTCCGCGCCCACCAGCAGGAGGCAGAGCAGGAGTTCCTCGCTGCCAATCCCGGCTACACCAGGGTGCCGAAGCAGAAGCGCGAGGAGTTGAAAGAAATCGTCAAGAGCAGCCTGCTGGCCAGGACCCTGGCGGTGCCGACCACCTACGACGCGGTCTGGGACACCCGCAGCAACATCCTCACCCTCACCACCCTGGGGACCAAGGCGGTCGAACTGTTCGAGACCCATTTCAAGAAAAGCTTCGAGGGGCTGCGCCTGGTGGCGGTGCACCCGTTCGACCGCGCCGGCCAGGTCGTGCCCGAGGGATTCGCGGAGGCGCTGGCAGCGGCGAACAAGGCGACCTCCGACGCGGTCCTGGACCAGATCAAGAGCAACCAGTGGCTCGGCTGGGATTTTCTCCTCTGGCTGATGTACCGGACCATGAACGACTCGTCTGAATATCGTGTGAACCGGCCCGGCCCGGCCCTTGACGGCGATACCTTCGTCGCCTATCTCAACGACCGGATGGTGCTCTGTGCCTCCGGAGAGGAGGGAGTGCAGAAATTCACCGCATCCGGCTCCCTGGACCGGTTCGGCGAGCTCCGCACCTCCCTGCGCGGCGGCAAGCGGATCACCGAGGCGGCCATCTACCTGGAGCACGGGGAGCATGTCTGGAAGCTGACCCTGAAGGGGGAACAGTTCCACTTCGCCTCGTTCAAATCCCCGCAGGTCAAGGAAGAGCGCGACAACACCGTTGATGAGCTGAGCGAGCGGGAAGCGGTCTTTTTCGAGCGGATGTACGTGCTGGAGTTCGGCCTGCAGCTCTTTGACAGCCTCTTTGCCACCTTTCTCGCCATGCGGCTCTCCCCGGGATGGGAGGAGGAGATGCGCCGGATCGACGACTGGATGAACGAAGGCTGACAACCCGGATTCGCCCCAACGGCCCGCTGATGCGGGCCTTTTTTTTCACTGATACCGATACGTTGACTTGCCCCTGCCGCAGGTTACACTTTTCAGATACTGCCCGCCGGAATCAGGACGGGCGGAATCTCGAAAAGGAGGTGCCAGGATGGACAGACGGACCTTTCTGAAAACCGCGGTAACCGGATCAATGGTTGCGGGGATAGCCGGCACTGCAGCAGCCGCCGAGCGTTACTTCCCGCTGAAGGTGGACCAGGCGCTGTTTGAAGGGATCAACCGGGCCAAGAATCCCGCTGCCAAGACCCCGCTGGAAAAGAAGCATGCCCCGGTCATCAGTGCCCCTGCCTCGGTGAAGGGGGGAGAGCCGTTCACCGTCGAGGTGGCGGTGGGTGAGGTCCTCCACGACATGGGGCCTGCCCACTGGATCGAATACGTCGAGCTGCGGATCGGCAACGAACCGGCGGGCAGGGCGGAATTCCAGCCCAAGGGATACCTGAAACCGAAGGTGACCTTCACCGTGACGGTTCCCAAGGAGGCTGCACCGGCCGGCAAGGTAACCCTGGTCGCCACCGAGCACTGCAACCTCCACGGGCTCTGGGAGGGGAACCTGGACATTACCGTGACCTGAACGGCAGAGTAGCCGGTTGCCCCTGCTGAACCAGAGAATGATCATCTGGACTGTTACCGAGCCAATGGCCTGCACCCGCAGGCCATTGCCGTTTCCGGCCGGGACAGGGGCCGCAGCCGCTCCCTGTCCAGGCCCGTGTGACCACCGGAGGCGCGCGTCATGGACGACAGGATGCTTTTACGACAGCTGTTTGCCGCAGCCCTTGCGGCAGTTGAGCCGGCTGCGGCACTCAGACCGCACCTGGCAGCAATCAGGGAATGCTGTGGCAGCGGCGTGTTCACCCGGCTGGTCGTGGCAGGGGCCGGAAAGGCCAGCATCCCCATGGCCCTGGCCGTGGAAAAGGAGCTCGGGGAATTCATCGCCCAGGGCCTCGTCATTACCCCCCACCCTCCCCCGCTCTCCCACGGGCTCTCTCGGATAGCGGTCGCCGGGGCAGGCCATCCCCACCCCGACGAGGCCGGGGTGACGGCCAGCACCGGGATCGCCAGGCTGGCACAGGAGAGCGATGAGCATTCCCTGTTCCTCTTCCTCGTCTCGGGCGGCGGCTCGGCCCTGTTCGTCTCGCCGGCAACTGGCATCACACTGGCCGAGAAGCAGCTCACGGCGCGGCTCCTGATGGAATCCGGGGCAGATATCCGTGAGCTGAACACGGTCCGCAAGCACCTCTCCGGCGTCAAGGGGGGCCAGCTTGCCCAGCTGGTCCACCCGGCCTGGCTGGTCACCCTGGCCATCTCCGACGTGCCGGGCGACCGGATCGACCTGATCGCTTCGGGCCCAACCGTCGCCGACCCAACCACCTTCGGCGAGGCCCTGGCCATAGTGGAACAGCGGGGTCTTGCGGCCAAGGTTCCCCCTACCGTGCTCGACCGGCTGCAGCGGGGCGCTGCCGGCCGGATCGGCGAGACCCCCAAGCCGGGCAATCCGCTCTTTTGCTCCGGCCTGGTCGCCATCGTTGCCGGCAACTGCGACGCCCTGGAGGGAGCTGCCGGGGCTGCCGGCATGCAGGGGGTGCAGGCCCGCATCCGGGAAGGCCTGGTCACCGGAGAGGCGCGAGAGGCAGGCAGAATCCTGGCCCAGGAGGCGCTCCGTGCCCGAGAGAGCCTCAAACCGGGGGAAAGGCTCTGCATCGTCAGCGGCGGGGAAACCACAGTCACGGTGCAGGGAAACGGCATTGGCGGGCGCAACCAGGAGCTGGCCCTCGCCTTTTGCCTGGCCATCGACGGGGTGGAGGGGATCTCCCTCCTCTCGGCAGGTACCGACGGCATCGACGGGCCGACCGACGCGGCCGGCGGCATCGTGGATGGCCAGACCGCGGCCCGCGCCCGGTCGATCGGCATCGACCCGGCACAAGCCCTTGCGGACAACGACTCTCACCGTCTTCTGGACCGCTGTGACGCCCTCATCAGGACCGGGCCGACCGGGACCAACGTGATGGACCTGCAGATCTGCCTCGTCAGCGGCTGAAACCTTCGGATTGTGCAGAAGCACGGGATAGTATATACACGAGGAGAGCAGGGACAACACCGGCAGCGAACGGGGTGATCATGGCAGTCAGCACAGCAGGGAAGAGCGTAAAGATCGTCGTCCTCGACGGGTTCACCCTCAATCCGGGGGATAACCCCTGGGATGCGGTGGCGCAGCTGGGAGAGCTGACCGTGCATGACCGGACAGCGAGAGAGCTCACCCTTGAGCGGGCAAGCGGCGCGGCAATCCTTCTGACCAACAAGACCCTCCTGGACGCGGCGACCCTTGCGGCCCTCCCCGGTCTTCGCTATGTGTCGGTGCTGGCGACCGGCTTCAACGTGGTGGACGTGGCAGCGGCAGGGCGGCTCGGCATACCGGTCTCCAATGTCCCCGAATATGCGAGCGCCACGGTGGCCCAGCACGTCTTTGCCCTGCTCCTGGAACTCACCAACCGGGTGGGTAGGCACGACGCCGCGGTCAAGGATGGCGAATGGAGCCGCTGCCCGGACTTCTCGTTCTGCAGCGGGTCGCTGGTCGAGCTGACCGGCCTCACCCTGGGCCTGGTCGGCTTCGGCCGGATCGGCCGCTGCGTTGCCAATATTGCCAATGCCTTCGGCATGCGGGTGATCGCCCACACACCCCACCCGCCGTCGTCGGCCGACGAGCCGCCGGTCGATTTCGTGCCGCTTGCCGAGCTGTTCGCCACCGCCGACGTGGTCTCCCTCCACTGCCCCCAGACGTCCGAAAATGCCGGGTTCGTCGATGGCCCGCTGCTGGCCGGAATGAAGCCATCGGCGTTCCTGATCAACACCGCGCGCGGGGGGCTCGTCAACGAGCACGACCTGGCAGAGGCGCTCAACCGGGAGAAACTGGCCGGGGCGGCCGTGGACGTGGTCTCTTGCGAGCCGATCGTTGCCGACAACCCGCTCCTCTCTGCCCGCAACTGCCTGATCACCCCCCATCTGGCCTGGGCGGCCCTGGCGGCGCGCAAGAGGCTGATGTCCCAGACCGCCGCCAACATCGCCGCATTTCTGGACGGAAACCCGGTGAATCTCGTCAATAGTAGGGAGCTCGGCCGCTGACCGGCGCACGGCACCCCGGCTTCCTCACCCTGCCAGCCGCTCCACCTGCCGGATATAGCCGACCGCATCGAATTTCCGGCAACAGCCGGCGTAATTCATGTAGCGGACCATGCCGAAGACCGGCCGCTCCTGCCAGGGGCGGTCGTGCACCCCACCGATGGACCAGGCAATGCCGGCATAGCCGTTGGGATCGCGGCCGTCGAGCTGGTAACGGTCGTTGAGCCGGATGGCGGTGGCCATCGCCTCCTCCGGAGACCCGCTCCATTCCAGGATCTTCTTGGCCCAGTACATCCGCAGATACCCGTGCATCCTCCCCAAAGCCACCATCTCTTGCTGGGCCGCGTTCCAGAGCGGATCGTGAGTCTCCCCTCGCTCCAGCTGCGATGCCGAGTACCGATATGGCCGGTCGTCGCCGCGATGGGCGTCCAGGCTCTTCTGCGCCCAGGCGGGAAAACCGGCACAGCTGTCATATTCCCCGTTATGGAGACAGAAATTGTCGGAAAGTTCGCGGCGGATCACCAGCTCCTCCAGGAACGCCTCCCCTCCCGGTGCCCCGCCGCTGCAGCGGGCAGCCTCCAGGGCAAGCCGCTGCGGCGCAAGCTGGCCGAAGTGGAGATAGGGAGAGAGACCCGACTGCCCTGCCAGGTTCGGATCGTTGCGTCGCTCGTGGTAAACGGCAAGGCCGGTGTCGATGAAATCGGCCATGGCGGCCAGGGCCGCTGTTTCGCCGGGGATGCGCCAGGTCACCTCCGCCACCGAGCGATCGACGACCAGCCCCTTTTTCACCGCCTGCCAGTCGACACGCGGCACCTCCCCAGGCCAGGGGGTCTGTTGCTGCTGCAGGGGTGGAAAGTCGGTGAGGAATTCGGGCAGCAGGCGCCGCAGCTTGGGTCGCAGGGTGTAGGCGCCGTACTCCTGCTTCCCCGAGGCGATCCAGCAAGGGACGATGTTGTGGGCATCGACCTGGACAAAGGGGATACCGGTCCGCTCGGCCACCTGCCGCTGCCACCCGGTCTTCACCCGCAACGGGTCGAAGTCGGCAACGAGGCAGGCCACGGTGTGACTTTCGATGAAGGCGGGAAGCGTCTCGACAGGCTCTCCCCGCAGGAGAAAGAGCGGTATCCCCAGCCGCGCCAGATGCTCGGCTGTCCCGGCCAGCCCGGCAAGCATGAAGCCATACTGCCGGATGGTGGCGCCGAGAAAGGCCGGGGCGAGGCAGAAGACCACCGCCAGCGGCGCCTGCCGCTGCAGCGCCAGCTCCTGCGCATGCAGCAAGGCCCAGTTGTCGGCAACCCGCTGTTCCCTGCTCATCCAGTAGACCACCGGCCCCGGCCGGACCTCCCCCTCCCTGATGCTCCTGACCCGGCGACTGTCCATCGTTTTCCCCCTGGCGTCCGCTTTTCCTCATTGGATAGCATACCCGCTGAGGGACGGTTCCGCATCCATGCCTCCATATTTCCATGCAGCGGGTTGACGGCAGGCAGGAAAAAAGCGATTATGGTGCGCGTCAGCCGTTCACCCCGTGGACGTGCGGGAAGGAATGCCATGAAACAGCCGGGACAATGGACAGTGGGACCGGAATCGGTGCGGATGCTCGAACTGGGGCACCCCTGGATCATTGCCGATTCATTCACCAAGCGCTGGCCCCAGGGGAATGCCGGCGACCTGGTAGAGCTCACCGACGGCAGCGGCCGCTTTCTCGCCACGGCGCTCCTCGACCCCGGCGAGCGGATCGTTGCCCGCGTCCTGGGGCGGCAGCGGATGCGGCTGGACCGGAGCTGGTGCGCCGCGCGTCTCGGGGCTGCCCTGCAGCTGCGCCGCAGCCATGCGGACCTGGACAGCACCACCGCCTACCGGCTGGTGAACGCCGAAGGGGACGGCCTCCCCGGCCTGACCGTGGACCGTTACGGCGATTACCTGATGGTGCAGCTCTACAGCGCAGCCTGGCGCCCGCATCTGCAGGTTCTCACCCAGGCGCTGCAGGAGCTTGTGCAGCCCGTGGGGATCATGGAAAAGACCCGCCCCCGGCAGACCAGGGAACTGGAGGCAACGAGCGAAACCAGGAAATTCGGCCGGCTCCTGGCCGGCACGACCCCGCCCGAACCGCTGCAGGTGACGGAAAACGGCCTCAACTTCCTGGTCAGGCTGGAGCAGGGGCTGAACACCGGGCTGTTTCTCGACCAGCGCAAAAACCGGCAGGACCTGATGGGACGGGTCAGGGGGAAGCGGGTGCTCAATCTCTTTGCCCACACCGCGGCGTTTTCCGTGGCCGCTGCCGCCGCCGGGGCCACGCTGGTCACCAGCGTCGACGCCTCCCCCGGCTATACCGACTGGGGCAGGGCAAACTTCGGCGCCAACCGGCTCAATCCCAAGCGGCACGAATTCATCGTCGCCGACTGCCTGGAGCTTTTGCAGGAGTTCGGTCGCCAGGGGAAAGGCTACGACGTCATCCTCATGGACCCCCCCTCCTTCTCAACCACCGCCAAAAGCCGCTTCACCACCAGGGGGGGCACAGCGGAACTGGTAGCCGCCGCCCTCCCGCTGCTGCCGGACAATGGCCTGCTCATCGCCTCATCCAATCACCAGAAGGTAGAGACGGCAGACTACCTGAAGGAGCTCAGGCGTGGGGCCCTCCAGGCCGGAGCCCAGTTGCGGGTGATCGGCCTTTTCTCCCAGCCCGAGGATTTCCCCTATCCGGTCACCTTCCCGGAGGGGCGTTACCTGAAATACGCGATCTGCGCCAAGAGCCCGGTGAGCTGAAGGAGACATCATGAAACCCCGCCACACAGCCGATACCCCCCTGGTCTGGTCGTCGGAACTCGGCCGGGTCTGCCCCGCTGCGGCAGGCCAGCAGCCTCCTGCAGCTGCCGGAAGAAAGAGCAGCGGACCGGCGGCGACGGGATCGTCCGGGTCCGTCGCGAAACCAAGGGGCGCGGAGGCAAAACCGTAACCGTGGTAACCGGCGCGCCGGGCGACGATGCGGCCCTGAAAGAGCTGGCCGGAGAGTTGAAGCGGCGCTGCGGCACCGGCGGCACCCTCAAGGACGGCATCATCGAAATCCAGGGGGATCACTGCGACCTCTTGATCTCCGAGCTGTCCCGGCGCGGCTTCACGGTGAAGCGGGCCGGCGGCTAGCCGGCATCGGCCCAGTGCCGCCGGCAATACCCGGGAAAGGACCTTGCAGCATGTTTTTCCTCAAGAAACTGATCGCCCCGTTCCTCCTCCCCCCCGGCATCCTGATCGTCGTCCTCCTCGCCTCGACCGTCTGGCTCTGGCAGCGACGCCGGCGGGGCATCGCCCTGTGCAACCTGACCGTGGCCCTGCTCCTCTGGGGGCTGGCAACGGTCCCGGTGGCAATGTGGCTGCGGGCCGGGCTGGAAAAGGGGCTGACCGTCCCTCGCCAGCTGCAGGGGGACGTGATCATCCTCCTCGGAGGGGGCATCCATGAAGATGTGCCCGATCTTACCGGCAGAGGGGCTCCGAGCAAAGAGATGATGACCCGGCTGGTGACGGCGGCGCGCCTCCAGCGGCGGCTCGGAATTCCGGTCATCGTCTCGGGCGGCGCGGTCTATGCGGGGCAGGATGCGGAAGCACCGGTGATCCGCCGCTTTCTCGTCGACCTGGGAGTTCCCGAGAAACAGGTGCTGATCGATCAGCGCAGCCGCGACACCAGGGAAAATGCCTTCTACTGCAGGGAGATCCTGGCGCTGCATGGCTTCCACCGGCCGCTGCTGGTCACCTCGGCCTATCACATGCGCCGTTCGCTGGCGGCCTTCGGCAAGGCCGGCGTGACAGTGACCCCGGTGCCGGCGCAGTTCAGCACCGGCAGCAGGAAACCACTGCGCTGGACCAGCTACCTGCCGGAAGCGGGCACCCTGGAGACATCGGCCTCATCCCTACACGAATACCTCGGTCTCGCCTTCTACCGCCTGGGGGGGTGACCGGCTGCCCCAACGCCGCACACCCCATTCCTTTTTCACTTTCCGTTCCCTCCCTCCTCCCGTTACCTCTCCGTCATATCACCACCCCCGTAAAACCGTCTCCGCGTCAGCCGGCCAATATATTCAGCAAGTTATCAACATATTACAAAACAACGACATGTCGGCACATTTTGTGCATTAAAAGATATCAATTATGCAATATTAACGCAAACTTTTTTCGGTCGTATTTTTTCCGACCGACGGGAGGGAACCCCGGAGAATCGCGCACAACGCACCATACCGCACGGTTCAAGCTTTCGAGCATCCGCAGTGAGGAGGGGGAATGAACGGGATGAACTGTCCACGCAACCCGGTTTCTCAGCTTGTAATCATGGGGCTGACAGTGGTGTTGGCGCTGCTGCAGGCCTCCGAGGCCAGGGCTACGTTCGGCTGCCAGGACTGCCACGGAACCAGAAGCCCGACTGATTTTCGACCGCTCGACTCGCCAAATCGCGCTATTTTCACCGGCGGCTTTCAGGGAAATCACCGATCCCACGTGGCCAATGCCCTTTCACCCTCCGGCTGTAACCGGTGTCACCCCGGCAGCTCCGACTACACCGTCGGCCACCGGGATGGCATGATCAAGCTCTCCGCCAACATCAACAGCTCACCCCTGCAGGCACTCTACAAAAACGCCACCTCCGCTTTCCCCCAAACCCCGACTCCGCTTCTGGGGAGCTGCACCAACGCCAATTGCCACTTCGAGAAAACAACGCCCGTCTGGGGATCCGCAGACTTTGTCTACCCCGGCGACTGCCTCGGCTCCTGCCATGCGTCTCCTCCTGCCGGCGGCACCGGCGGCGCGGCCGGCAGCCACGCTACCCACAATACCTTTTTCTCCGGCCTGACCAACTGCGCCCTCTGCCATGCAAACCACGTCGTCGAGCCGGCCCCCTTCGCCCATGCCTCAAGTGCGGCCAACCGGGGTCTGCTGGTCAGATCCAGCAGCCCGTTCTTCGGCAGCTACGGGCGGTATTCCGCCAATACCAGGGACTTTCTCCCGAGCCAGGTAAACCAGTTCGGCACATGCACCACTGTTTACTGTCACAGTACCGTCCAGGGGGTCACCAATCCGACCCAGCCTCCGGCGACGCTCTATGCGCCGACCTGGGGAGAAACCTTCGCCGACAGCATCTGTGCCGGCACCAAGGGGTGTCACGGCGTCGGGTTTGCCCATCCCGACGATGCAGCGATACCCGACGACCAGGTACGTTTCAGAAAACTCCAGTCGGGAAGCCACGAGCGCCACCTCGCCTATCGCTTCAATGAATCGGGGAACTGCCAGGCCTGCCACTACAACTTCACCGGCAGCGGCGTCGGTTGCTCCGGGTGTCACACGATCCACGGCCCGTTCAAAAACCACATCGACCAGATCATCGGGGTAACCTTCGATCCCGGCAACTCCCTGTTCAGCGAAGGGACCGCCATCTATACCGGCGACACGGTGCCAGGAACGCCCTATGGCTCCTGCAACAGCCTCTTCTGCCACAGTGACGGCACTGCCATCTCCACCGGCGTGCTGAACTCATACTCATCCATTGCCTGGGGGTCCGGCGCCCTCACCTGTACGGGATGCCACGGTTATCCGCCCCTCTACGCCAGTGGCAGTCCCAAGGCCAACAGCCACCAGGCCCACAACGGCTACAGCTGCGACAAATGCCATTACAGCACCACCACCAACGGCAGCGCCATCACCACTTCGCGCTACCATGTCAACAGGGCGTACACGGTCGACGCCGGAACTGGCATCACCTTCACCTACTCCTTCGCCACCTCCGGCGGCACCTGCACCAACATCAGCTGCCATCACAGCGGCAATGCCGTCTGGGGTACCGCTCTTGCCTGCAACGGCTGCCACGACGCGCCACCGGCCACGGCATCGCACGCCATCCACTTTGGCGGCAGCGTCGCACAGGCAGGCTATGGCGACGTCAGGATCGCCGCGGATTTCGGCGCCTCATCCAGCGCCTACATCATGAATTGCGGCAACTGTCACCCCATGGATGCGGCACGGCATGCCAACGGCGTGGTCGAGGTAGAACTCTACAATGCCAGCGCCCCGCAGGGATCGCTCAAGGCGCTGAACCTGTCGTCCGCCGTCTACACCAACGGGACCACCGTGCACCTGGATAGCCGCGGCTTCCCCTACAGCTACGGCACCTGCGGCAACGTCTATTGCCACAGCTACACCGACTGGACAACACCGGGTGGGGTCCTGACCCCGTATACCAGCAGCACCAGGCTTCCAACCAACCTGGTCGTCACCACGCACTACAAAACGGTTGCCTGGGGTGGCCCTGCGCTCGGTTGCGCCGGCTGCCACGCCAACCCACCCACGACCTCTGCACCGACCAATGCCGGCGGTTCCGGCAACAGCCACTCCTGGATAGATGCATCCGGTTACGAGAACCTCCACAACTACAATCACAGCTGGCAGCCGATCAGTTGCACCTACTGCCACTATGGGACCGTCACTGCAGTGAACAGCTGGACCCGCACGGCCAAAGACGTTGCCACCCTCAGCGACGTACCGATCGCCAACCATGCCAAGCATGTGAACGGCATCAAGGATGTGACCTTCAACTCCGCCAGGCTCTTCAACTATTCCACCTCGTCCTATGGCGTCGTTTCCATCAACCTGGGCACCTCAGGCTACGAGCCGACTACGCAGACCTGCACCAACGTGACCTGTCACATGCCACTAAACAGCGCCTGCGGTGGGCAGACAAGCGTGAAATGGGGCATCCCCTATCGCTACAGCAGCTCCGAATGCTACCGCTGCCACCAGTATGGGACTGTTTGCCCCTAGCAAAACGGTCAGATCCACTGCCGGGAACCCTCCCGATCAAAAGCCCGTCGGATTCCGGCGGGCTTTCCTTTTTCACACTCGGCACCGGCAAACGCCCATTGCAGGGGAAGCTGCTGCTCCTGGTTGACGTGCGCGGAGAAATAGGCGAATATCTGCTCCTTACAGTCCGCACCTGAAGGAGTAACCGTGGCACTTCTCACCATGCGCAACATCAGCCTGGCTTTCGGCGGTCCGCCGCTTCTGGACGGGGTCACCCTGCAGCTTGATGCCGGCGACCGGCTCTGCCTTCTCGGCCGCAACGGCAGCGGCAAATCGACCCTGATGAAGCTGATCAGCGGCGAACTCAGCCCCGAGGCAGGCGAGATCGTCCGCCAGCAGGGGCTCAAGGTAGCGCTCGTCTCCCAGGAGGTCCCCCAGGGGCTGGACGGCACGGTATTCGACGTGGTTGCGGCAGGGATGGGGGACGCCACCTCTCTTCTGGCCGAATACCACCACGTAAGCCATTGCCTGGCGACGGACGGCGATGAAGGGCTGCTGGAGCGGCTGGCTGAGCTGCAGAAGAGGCTGGAGGAGAGCGGCGGCTGGCGGCTGCACCAAGAGGTGGAACGGATCCTGGGGAGGCTCTCCCTCGACCCGGAGGCCCCCTTCGCCACCCTCTCCGGCGGCACCAAGCGCCGGGTGCTGCTCGCTCGCGCGCTGGTGGCGGCGCCGGACATTCTGCTCCTGGACGAGCCAACCAACCACCTGGACATCGATACCATCGTCTGGCTGGAAGAATTCCTGGTCCGCCAGGTGACGACCTTCCTCTTTGTCACCCACGACCGTGCCTTTGCCCGCCGGCTGGCGAACCGGATCGCCGAGCTCGACCGCGGCAGACTCTACGCCTTTTCCTGCGGCTACGACGCCTTTGTGGAAAAGCGCGAGGAGCTGCTCGCCGCCGAGGTCACCCGGCAGGCGCTGTTCGACAAGAAGCTGGCACAGGAAGAGGTATGGGTCAGGCAGGGGATCAAGGCGAGGCGTACCCGCAACGAAGGGCGCGTCAGGGCGCTGAAGCGGATGCGTGAAGAACGGCTCCAGAGGCGGGAGCGCCAGGGGGCGGTGAAAATGCAGCTGCAGGAAGCGGAACGCTCCGGCCGGCTGGTGGTGGAGGCGGAAGGAGCCTCCTTTGCCTATGACGGCCGGCCGATCATCGACTCCCTCACCACCACCATTGTCAGGGGGGACCGGGTCGGGATCATCGGCCCCAACGGCTCGGGCAAGACCACCCTGCTCAGGCTCCTTTTGGGGGAGCTAGCGCCGCAGCAGGGAGAGGTCAGGCTCGGCAGCCGTCGCGAGGTGATCTACTTCGACCAGATGCGGGAGCAGCTCGACCCGGACAAAAGCGTCCAGGAGAACGTGGGGGAAGGGAACGACACCCTGGTCGTTGGCGGCAAGCCGCGCCACATCATCGGCTACCTGCAGGATTTTCTCTTCACCCCGGAGCGGGCCAGGTCGCCGGTCAGGATCCTCTCCGGCGGCGAGCGGAACCGGCTGCTTTTGGCCAAGCTCTTCACCAGGCCCTCAAACGTGCTGGTCATGGACGAACCGACCAACGACCTGGATGCCGAAACCCTGGAACTCCTGGAGGACCTGCTGCTGGAATACTCCGGAACCCTGCTGCTGGTGAGCCACGACCGGGAGTTTCTCAACAACGTGGTGACCAGTACCCTGGTCATGGGGGGTGGCGGAACGGTGCGGGAATATGTGGGAGGGTACGACGACTGGCTCCGGCAGGCGGCTGCCGAACCGGCGTTGATACCGGCAACGACGGCGGAGGGGGTCAAAAAGCCCGGCACGGAGAAATCGGAGAGGCCGGCAAAGGCTGCCGACCGCCCCCGCAAGCTCACCTTCAAGGAAGAGCGTGAGCTTGAGGGGCTGCCGGACCGGATTGCCGCGCTGGAAGAGGAGCAGGAAGGGCTGCACCGGACCCTGGCCGATCCGGCATTCTACCGGACCGCCGGTAACGAGGTGGCAACCCTCAATGCCAGGCTGGCGACCGTCGAAGAGGAACTGGCAGCGGTCTACCAGCGCTGGGAGGAGCTGGAAAGCCTGCGGGGCTAGTTGCCTTCCTTGATGCCGTTAACCTGCCCGATGAGCTCTTCGGTGACGTCAACACTCTCCACGCTGCCACTCTGGTACAGGAGATCCTTCTTCACCACGATGGCCGCATAACCGGCCTTTGTACCGTAAGCAGCGGCAGCCTGCTCGATCTTTTTGAGCAGCTTGGTGGTCATCTCCTCCTGCACCTTCATCAGCTCCTTTTCGCCACTCTGCGCCTGCTTGCGAAATGCCTCCACCTTTTTCTCAAACTCCCGCCCCTTGGCGGCACGCTGTTCCGGCAACAGGGACGAAAGCTTTGCCTCGATGGCAGCCTTCTGCTTCTCCAGCTGTTTCTGCTTGGCAGCAAGCTGGGCCTTGAACTTGTCCAGCCGCTCCATGAGCTTTACCTGGATCGCCTTCCCTTCCTCGGACTCCTTGCCGACCCTGACGATATCGACAACGCCGATGCGAAACCGCGGCGCCGGCGCCGGAGTAACGACCTCCTTCAGCTCGGTTGCCGGAGCAGGCGTAACTGCAGGCGCCACGGCAGGGGCAACCTCGGCAGCCGGAGAAGCTGCGGGAAGCGGTCCGGAAGCGGGGGCGGCCACGGCCAGCAGCGGCAGCGCACTGAGACAGGCAGCGGCAACGGAAATGCGCACAAACGACAGCATGTGGGACATTGATCTAACCTCGTAGTTGTGGGATCTGTAGAGTCAGGCAGAGGATAGCGCGTTTTCCCCTCCGGGGCAACCAGAGTTTCCCGCGGCCCGGCACCCGGCAGATCGATCTGCCGTCACCCTGTTTGGGCGGCCTGCGCAGCACAAGGGTTTGACTTATCCCCCTGCACAGCTATCCTTGTAGCAGGAGCGACTGCCTCCTGGAGAGGAGTCTCTTCGGTGAACATCCCGAATCTGCTTACGATCCTCCGCATCCTGCTGGTGCCGGTCATCATTCTCCTGATCCTGCGCGACCGTTATCAGGCAGCCATGTGGCTCCTGCTCGGCGCCGGGGTCACCGACGCCCTGGACGGCTTCATTGCCCGTCGCTTCAACCAGCTGACCCACCTCGGGGCAATCCTCGACCCGCTGGCCGACAAGACCCTCGTCGTTGCCACGTTTCTCGTCCTTGCCGGAACAGGGCTGGTCCCCTGGTGGCTGGCCGCGGCCGTGGTCCTACGCGACCTGGTCATCCTCTGCGGCGCCGCTGCCTGGTACCGGAAGGCCGGCTGCCTGGAGATCGATCCGAGCTGGCTGAGCAAGGCCAACACCTTCTGCCAGATCAGCCTCCTCTACCTGGTCATCGGCGCCCACGCCGGAGTGACCGCCATCATCCCCTGGCTGCCACTCTTCTTCAGCTTCACCTTCAGCACCACCCTCTTTTCCGGGCTTCACTACGTGGTCATCTGGGGACGGCGGGCACAGCGGCTCTGAGAGTACAGTAGTTTATTCCAGGCAGCTGTTCTTCTCGAACATACCGGTGCACTCGATCTGTTCGGTGATCTTGCGGAAATGGAAGCCATAGATGGCCAGGGTGATGGCCAGGGGGAAGAGCCGCGGCCGCCGGACAAGGGACCAGAAAAAGAGCTTCCAGTACTGGAACCGCTCCCGCCCCACCAGACCGAGCATCACCATGGAGGCGATCAGCGCCCGGACCTGGCTCGCCTTCAGACTGTGCCGCTCCCGCTTGAGGGGGCGGTATTCACTCAGAAAGGTGCGCAGCCGACGGTAGTAGTTCTTGGGGGCATAGATGGTGCTGAGGATCGTCCGGTAGCCGTCGACCAGGTCATCCACCCGCATGCGCGGGACGAAGTTGAGGGCGATGGCGGTATTGTTCCCCGAGGCATCGTGGAGAAGCCGCCCTTCCTCGGCCAGGCGGCGATGGAGCCGGGTGCCCCGCAGGGCGGTGAGCATGCCGACCATGGCGGTGACGATGCCGCTCTCCTGGATGAACCTGATCTGCCGCTCGAAGATGGACGGGGGATCGCTGTCGAAACCGACGATGAAACCGCCCTGCACCTGCAGTCCGGCCCGCTGGATCCGGCGGATGCTGGCGATCAGGTCGCGGTTCCGGTTCTGGGCCTTGCCCGTCTCGGCCAGCCCCTCGTCATGGGGGGTCTCGATCCCGATGAAGACCTCCTCGAAACCGGCCCGCACCATCAGCTCCAACAGCTCGGCGTCGTCGGCCAGGTTGATGGAGGCCTCGGTAAAGAAGGAGAACGGCTGCCGCCGCTCCTCCATCCAGGCGATCAGGGCTGGCAGGGTCTCCTGCTTCAGTTTCTGCCGGTCGCCGATGAAATTGTCGTCGACAAAGAAGACCCCTCCGCGCCATCCCCGCCGGTAGAGGGCCTCCAGCTCGTCAAGCAGCTGCTGCCGCGTCTTGGTGCGCGGGACGCGGCCGAACAGCTGGGTGATGTCGCAGAACTCGCAGTCAAAGGGGCAGCCGCGGGAATATTGGATATTCATGGCGGCATAGTCGCGCGGATCGATCAGGTCCCAGCGGGGAACGGGCGTCTCCTTCAGCTCGGCCCATCCCTTTGCAGCGTAGAGGCGACGGGCGACACCGGCCTGCAGATCGGCCAGGAACGGGGCAAGGGAGAGTTCGGCCTCCCCCAGCACCAGGTGGTCCGCCTCGGGGAAATCGGCAGGAGCCGTGGTAAAGAGGGGACCACCGGCAACGGCGCGTACCCCCAGCTGCCGGCAACGGTCGAGCACCTGCCGGGCCGACTCCTGCTGGATGGTCATGGCGCTGACCATGACCAGGTCGGCCCAAAGGATATCGTCGTCGGCAAGGAGGCGGACGTTCAGGTCAACCAGGCGGGCAGGCCATCCGGCAGGGAAGAGGGCCGCAACGGTCAACAGCCCCAGCGGTGGGAAGGCGGCACTCTTGTCGAGGAACCTGAGGGCGTGGCGGAAACTCCAGAAGGTATCGGGGTAACGGGGGTAGACGAGGAGGACATTCATGGGAAACCTCCTGTACCGGATAGTCAGATTCGGTACTTTTCCATTGTATCCCCGCTACCGTTCATGTCAGGTAAAACAAATGTAAAAATGGCGGGAACTGAACAACATCGCTGCGGTATGGACGCTTTTCAGCTGAATCCGTCTTGACCAATGGCGCCAATCTGTTTAATTTAAACGGGAAACATTCACGAACAAGCATCGAATCCAGCGAGAACAATGAAAGGCCCGACATGGAAACCCCTTTGATCCGCAACCAGTTTGCCAGCGACAACTATGCAGGGATCTGCGCCGAGGCATGGGAGGCGATGGCCGCCGCCAACCAGGGCTATGCCACCTCCTATGGCGACGACCCCTGGACGGAACGGGCCTGCAGGCTGATCCGCGACCTGTTCGAGACCGACTGCGAGGTCTTTTTCGTCTTCAACGGCACCGCGGCCAACTCCCTGGCCCTGGCCTCCCTCTGCCACTCCTACAACAGCATCATCTGCCACGAGATGGCTCACGTGGAGACCGACGAGTGCGGGGCGTCCGAGTTCTTTTCCAACGGCACCAAGGTCCTGCTGGTCCCCGGCGCCGGGGGCAAGGTTGACCTGGACGCGGTGGAGCACACCGTCAAGCGGCGCACCGACATCCACTACCCCAAGCCGCGGGTCCTGAGCATCACCCAGGCCACGGAGCTCGGCACCGTCTACTCGGTGGACGAACTGCAAAAGGTGGGGGAACTGGCCAGGAGGCTGTCGCTCCGGGTCCACATGGACGGCGCCCGCTTTGCCAACGCCGTCGCCACCCTGGGGGTCCACCCCAGGGAGATCAGCTGGCAGGCCGGGGTGGACGTGCTCTGTTTCGGCGGCGCCAAGAACGGCATGGCGCTCGGCGAGGCGGTCATCTTCTTCAACCGGGAACTGGCCGCGGAGTTCGACTACCGCTGTAAGCAGGCCGGCCAGCTCGCCTCCAAGATGCGCTTTCTCGCCGCCCCCTGGATCGGCATGCTGGAGAGCGGCGCCTGGCTCAGAAACGCCGCCCATGCCAACCGCTGCGCCCGCCTGCTGGAACAGGGGATCGCCGGCCTCCCCGGCATCAGGGTGATGTTCCCCGGCCAGACCAACTCGGTCTTCCTGGAGATGCCCGAACGGGTGGTAACGGAGCTTCGCGCCAAGGGCTGGCACTTCTACACCTTCATCGGCTCGGGCGGAGCGCGCTTCATGTGCTCGTGGGAAACCACCGAAGAGGACGTGGCGGCGCTGGTGGCCGATATCAGGGGACTGGCGGGGTAACGGAGACAGCCCGCCCCGAAGAGATCACCGCTTCTTTTCCGGGCAGGCACACCTGTAGAGATGGCGAAGCTTTTCAGAATATTTTCCGGCATATTTACGCTGGGCATACGGAAGATGCTTTTCCCGCGTGCACAACTCATAAATGACTAACCTGCTGCAGACTAGGTTGATGAGAATGCCGACCGAGAGGCCGAGAGTAAGGCTCATCCAGTTCTTGACCTGACCCGGCCAGAAGTAGTTGATGAACGAATGGCAGATCACAGCCCACATCATGCCGGAGACGATCAGGTAGGCGATGGCCAGGGCCGGGCTGAGGATGTCCTCCTGTTCGGCCCCTTCGATGGTGTAACCGCACATCCGGATGTAGTAGTTCCCCACCAGGTTGTAGATCGAGCCGATGGTGATCGGGATGAACGCGATCAGGCTGACCACGAAGTTCTTCATGGCCTTGGCCCCCCCGGCCAGGGAAAAGTCCAGGTTCGACCCCAGGTAACCGAGAACCGCGCAGACCGCCAGCTGGATGGTCCAGTAGAGCTTGATCTCCTCGGTCAGCTTGGTCATATCCCCGGCCGACTCTCCCCCTCCCCCGCTGACCGCAGCCGGCGGTTCGAACCGCTCCTCTACCCCCAGGAGCTGCAGCGCGCTCGCAAGCGACCTCTGCAAGACCCGGCGGGAATAGACCGTCTGCTCCGCAATGGCATCTGTGGCGTTGGCAGCCCCCTTGATGGCGACGTATTCCAGCTGGTCGCTGTCAAAGACGCTGCAGAGATAGTAGAACTGCCCGATCTCCATCTCCACCAGATCGGCCTTGTCCCAATAGATGGCGAGGTCCCCCGCAAGGGAGAGATCCTGCCCCTGCAGCCGCTTGACACGGGCACCCGGATCGACGGCAAAGCCGTAGTAGAAGTCGGTGGAGATGGCGGTCTTTCGCTCCAGGCCGAGCCCGGCCAGCCTCTCTTCGCCAAAGCGGCAGGAAAGCGGGAACGCGCTCTCGGGCAAGCGGATCGCCGCGCCCCCCAGATAGGCCTTGTCCACCAGGAAGACCTCCCCCGGCCTGACCCCGCGCCCCGGTATGGCGCCGCAGGTCCCGATCAGGACCACCTGCCTGAGGGGAAAACCGTCGATCAGCTCGAACAAAAGCGGCTCAATGCAGCCGGTGCCGATGCCGGACCAGACCAGGGTGAACTCCTCGAATTTCCAGAACCGGTAACAGCGGTATTCGTGGTATGCCGTCTCCGCGCGGGCGCAGACGCTGCGCAGCGCCCAGAGCAGCTCCGTTGTGTCCTCGCCGCAGCAGATGATCATCTTCTCGCTCAGGAGGGTATCGCTCACGCCGGTATTCGGCCTGTCGGGGTTTATCACGCAGGACTCCTTGTCGTTTTTCGGCAGCAGACTGTGCACGAAGCGCCAGAGGTTGCGCTCCACGAGAAGAGTGTAATCAATTCAGACTGCCTGGCAAGCAGTTTCTCGCCACCGGCATGGCAACCCCCCGGAAAATCCGGTTGACATTTACCCTACCGATACGGTAAAGATTAATACATGTGATGCGCGCCATCCGGCGACCGTCACCCACAATCGAATAGCAGACGATTTCTTATCGAGAGCGACCGAGGGACAGGCCCTGTGACGTCGCGGCAACCACCCGCAAGGGAAAGGTGCCAATTCCTGCGGAACCGAACGGTTCCGGGAGATAAGGGAGCGCGGACCTTCAATGTAAAGTCCCCTTCCGCACCCCGGAAGGGGACTTTTTTAATTGGAGGTAGCACCATGCAGATCGCAACAGAAGCAGCACAGATCGGACTCGACTGGGACAGCCGCACCGGCGCGGTCACCGTCCCGATCTACCAGACCGCCACCTTCCGCCACCCCGGCCTGGGGCAGAGCACCGGCTACGACTACAGCCGCTCGGGCAACCCGACCCGCCAGGCACTGGAACAGGGGATCGCCCGCCTGGACAACGGCTGCCGCGGCTTCGCCTACGCCTCGGGCATGGCCGCCATCGCCAGCCTGCTCCTGCTCTTCCGGCAGGGGGACCACCTGGTGGTGACCGAAGACCTCTACGGCGGCACCTACCGCCTCTTCGAGAAGATCTTCAACCAGTACGGGCTGGAGTTCACCTACTTAGACACCAGCGACGAAGCGGCGGTCCTGCGGGCCTGGCGCCCCACCACCCGCGCCCTGTTCGTGGAATCCCTCACCAACCCGCTGCTCAAGGTGGCGGACATCGGCCGGCTCTCCGCCATCTGCAAGGATCGGGGAGCGCTCTGCATCGTCGACAACACCTTCCTCACCCCCTACCTGCTCCGGCCGCTCGATCTCGGGGCGGACATCGCCGTCTACAGCGGCTCCAAGTACCTGGCCGGCCACAACGACACGATCTGCGGCCTGGTAACGGTGAAGGAGCCCGAACTGGCCGAGCGGGTCTCGTTCCACCAGAATGCCGCCGGTGCCGTGCTCGGTCCCCAGGACTCCTGGCTGACCATCCGCGGCATGAAGACGCTGTCGGTCAGGCTCGACCGCCAGCAGGAGAACGCCCTGGCCATTGCCCGCTGGCTCCGCCATCACCCTCTGGTGCGAAAGGTCTACTATCCCGGCCTGGAGGACCATCCCGGCCACGAGCTACTGCAGCGCCAGGGCAAGGGCTTCGGCGCCATGGTCTCCTTCGAGGTGAGCGACCCGGCCCTGGTCGAGCGCTTGCTCCTGAAGACGAACCTGATATCCTTTGCCGAGAGCCTGGGGGGGGTGGAGACCCTGATCACCTTCCCCGAGGTGCAGACCCACGCCGACATCGAACCGGAAACCCGTGCCCGGCTCGGCATCAACAGCGTCCTGCTGCGCCTCTCCGTGGGGATCGAGGATGCCGGCGACCTGATCGACGACCTTGACCGGGCATTCAGCCAGGAGGAACAGCCATGAAATTCGCCACCCAGCTCATCCACGGCAGCCACGCCATCGACCCGGCCACCGGGGCTCTCAGCATCCCGATCCACCAGACCTCCACCTTTGCCCAGAAGTCGGTCGACCACTTCGGCAGGTACGACTATGCCCGCTCCGGCAACCCGACCCGCGAGGCCCTGGAGGAGGCAATCGCCCGCCTGGAGGGGGGGAGCCGCGGCTTTGCCTTTGCCTCGGGCATGGCCGCCATCTCCTCTACCTTCCTCCTGTTCGCCCCCGGCGACCACCTGGTGGTCTGCGAGGACGTCTACGGCGGCACCTTCCGCATCCTGACCCGGCTCTTCAGCCAGTGGGGGCTCTCCGTCACCTTTGTCGACGCCACCGATCCGGATGCCATCGTTGCCGCCATCACCCCGGCCACCAAGGCGCTCTACCTGGAGACCCCGTCCAACCCGCTCCTGAAGATCACCGACCTGCGGGCCGCCGCGGCCATCGCCAAGGAGCATAGCCTCCTCACCATCGTCGACAACACCTTCATGACCCCCTACCTGCAGCGTCCGCTGGAGCTCGGCTGCGACATCGTCCTGCACAGCGGCACCAAGTTCCTGAATGGCCACAGCGACGTGGTCTGCGGCTTCGCCGTGGTGGCCGATGCCGAGCTGGGGAAGCGGATCGGCTTCATCCAGAACGGTTTCGGCGCCATCCTCGGCCCCCAGGACTGCTGGCTGGTGCTGCGGGGCTTAAAGACCTTGAAAATCAGGTTGGAAGAGAGCCAGGCGTCCGCCGTGCGGATCGCCGCCTGGCTGGACACGCTTCCCCAGGTGAGCAGGGTCTATTTCCCCGGCCTTTCGGGCCATCCCGGCCATACCGTCCACCAGGGGCAGGCAGACGGCCCCGGCGCGGTCCTCTCCTTCGAACTTACAGACCTGGAACTGACGAGGAAACTGCTGGAGGGGGTGGAGCTGGCCGCCTTTGCCGTCAGCCTGGGGGGGGTGGAGAGCATCCTCTCCTATCCGGCGAAGATGTCCCATGCGGCCATGCCGCCGGCGGAACGGGCAACGCGGGGGATCAGCGACACCCTGGTGCGCCTCTCCGTGGGGTTGGAAGACCCGGACGACCTGATGGCCGACCTGGCGCGGATTCTCTGCGACTAGACCGGCTTGCGCCGCGCCCGAATTCGGCTATGCTCTGAACAGAGATCCCATGCAAGCAGCGTAAAGGAGGGACCATGCATCTCCACATGCAGACCGTTCCGGTGGAAATCCCCGAAGGGGCCAACATCATCCTCGGCCAGACCCACTTCATCAAGACCGTGGAGGACCTGTACGAGATCCTCGCCGCCGCCATCCCGAACGCCCGTTTCGGCATCGCCTTCAACGAGGCCTCGGGTCCCTGCCTGATCCGGACCGAGGGGAACGACCCTGAGCTGACCGCGATCTGTGCCGCCAACCTGGCTGCCATCGCCGCCGGCCACATCTTCTGCATCCTGCTGAAAGACGCCTTCCCCATCGCCGTCCTCAACCAGATCAAGAACTGCCCCGAGGTCTGCCGGATCTACTGCGCCACCGCCAACCCGCTGCAGGTGGTCGTGGCCTGCACCGACCAGGGTCGCGGCATCATGGGGGTGATCGACGGCTCCTCACCCAAGGGGATGGAGAGCGACGCGGACCGGCAGAGTCGCCACGCCCTCCTGCGCACCTTCGGCTACAAACGCTGAAAGCGGGAATAACGGCAATTAACCGCAGATAACTACGGATAAAAACAGCCCTTTTAACCGAAGGCTGTGAAGTTAAATTCCGCTTTTGCCTTTGATGTATCTGCGTGTATCCGCGTTCATCTGCGGTTCAATGCTTTTTTGGAGCCAACCGCGGGACGCTACTCCCCCAGCAGGATCATCTGGTCGGTGATCTCGGAGAACGCCACGTCGTGGCTGACGAGGAAGAGCTGGTCGTACCAGTGCTCGGTCACCTCTTCCCGCCCCACGTCGATGGCGCGGAAGGCATGGGCCAGGTTCTCCCGGCGGGAGGCGTCCAGGTTGGAGGTCGGTTCGTCGAAAAAGGCGATGCGGGCGCCGATGGTCTGCAACAGCGCCAGCCGCAGGGCAACCACGGCGCTCATCAGCTGGCCGCCCGAGAGCTGGTCGTCGTTGCGCTCGCGGACCACGCCATCCTGCAGGTCCCGCAGGGTGATCTGGTAGTTTTCCCCCCAGGCGAGCTCCTCGTCCGCCTCGGCAATGGTCCGGTAGATCCGGTCGGCGCGCAGGCCGATCTCCTCGCGAAACCGCTCGGAGAGCTGGCTGGAAACATTCTTGAACACCTGGTTGCGCAGGAACCTGACCAGCTTTTCCTTTTCCGCAAACTCCCCCACCTCGGCCAGCTTTCCGTCGATCTCCCGCTTGATCCGCTGCAGCTGGGCAATCTCGCCCTCCAGGCGGGCGCGGTCCTTGTCCAGGCCGGCGATCTGCTGTCGCAGGGTCGCGATCCCTGCTACCAGCTCTTCCCGTTCCGTGCGCACCTGCTGGTGCATGGCAGGCTGGTAGGTCTCCTGCAGCCGCGAAAGCTCCGTCTGTTTCGTTATTGCCTGCTGTTTCAGCTCCTCCAGCAGATTCCGCATCCGCTCCAGCATCCGGGTCCGCTCGGCAAGGTCGAGGGCGTCTTTCTGGGCGGCATTGTAGGCGTCCCTGGCTGCCTGGTGCTGCAGCCGCTCCTGTTCGGTCCGCTCGATCCGGCCGTCCAGGTCGGCAAACGCCTGCAGATCGGCCTTGCGGGCCTCGGCCGCGGCACTTGCCGCAGCCTGGCTCAGGGCCAGCGCTTCGAGGCCGTCTGCCCGCACCTGGTGCTGCTGTCGCCGCTCCGCCAGCGATCCGGCCTGCTTGTCCAGCTCCTGCAGCCGGACGGTCCGCGCCTTCAGCTCCTGCTCCGTATTTTCCGTCTCTTTCACCATCCGGGCCAGCTCTTCGATCCGGCCGTCCAGTTCCTGCATCTGGCGCTCCAGGTCGGCGGTCCGGGCCGTAAAGAGATCGCGCGGCGCGCTTCCCGCAAGGTGGCGGCACTCCTCCTGAAAAAAGGGGCAGATCCCCTCGGCCAGCTTCTCCTTCCCCTCCAGCAGGCTTTCGCGGCGCCCCTCCAGCAGGGAGCGGGCAGCACGCTGCTGCTCCAGCAGCTGGCGCAGGCCGGGAAGCCGGGCAGCGGTCCCTGCCAGCTCCGAATCGGGCCGGGCTTCCTGGCGCGCTGCAGCCAGCCGGGCCTCCTCCGCTGCCAACTGGGCGGCAACCGTCCCGATCTCTGCCCGTTCATGCCCCACTGCCTGGGTCAGGCGGGCAGCCTCCTTCTCCAGGCCGGCGATCTCCTGCTCCAGGGTCCGACGCTGCAGTTCCCGCTGGCGCAGCTCCCGCAGCCCTTCCTCAGCCCGATCAAAGGCCTCCTTGCCCCCCCTGGCAGCCTCCATGGTCGTAAGCGCCTTCTCCGACTCCTCCACCCGCTGTTGCTGGACAGCGATCTTGCTCCCCCCCTCGGTCAGGCGCCCCTGCACCACCTGGATCTCGGTGGAAAGCGCCGTGATCGCCTTCTCCTGCTGGTCCAGCTCGCCTAGCCGCAGGTTCAGGGCCGCGAGGGTCGTCTCTTTCCCCTGCAGCAGCTCCCCCTTGCCGGCCAGGTCGACCCTGATCGCTGCCAGCTCCGTCTCGCGGGCCGGCAGCACCGCCAACTGTTCCTGCTTGCCGCGGATCTCGGCCTGCAGGACGTTCACCCGCTCCTGGATCGCCGACAGCATGCTGCTGGTCCCCTTGTAGGTCTTGCGCCAGGCATCGATGCCGAGGATCTCGTCAAAGGCCTCCTGCCGCCTGGTCGGCTGCCTGATGACGAACGGGCCGAGGAAGTCGTTCTGGAACGGGCCGATCACCAGCTTGAACTGGTCCGCCAGCCTCCGGCCGTTGTCCAGGCCGAGGATCCCGGCAATGCGCGCCTCGGTCTCCTCCAGCCGGGCATGGTCCTCCACCTCGAAGCCGCCCCCGATCTCCCTGGCCAGAAGCCACTTGGCGCCGGCCCCGACGGTGCGGCTCACCCGCCAGGTCTCGCCGTCATCGGCCCGGAAGACCACGGCGATCTCCCCCTTTTTCGCGCCGATAGTGAGGAAGCGCTCCACATTGCCGACGAAATCCTTGGCATCCACCCCGAACAGGGCATACCCGATCGCCTCGAAGACCGTGCTCTTCCCCGCCCCGTTCGGCCCGGCCAGGACATTGATCCCGGCAGAAAAGGAAAGCTCGGTCTCGCGGTGGGACTTGATGTTTTTCAGTTGTACGGAGAGAATCTGCATAGCACCTGCTTCATTGAACCACGGAGTCACGGAGACACGGAGTTACAAAACGAGTCTCCTGATGCCGTCCTTGAGGAGTGATGTATTAAAATTTATGATGAGTCCGGTTTTACATCCGGTTAACCTCAGATATGTCAACAACTGGGCTTCATGAATCGGGAGGATCTTCTCGATGCATTTCAATTCAACCACGACCACGTCACTGACGATCAGATCCATTCGATAACCGCAATCGAGCTGTACCCCCTTGTATTCGAGCGGCAAGGTAACCTGCCTGGAAAAAGCGATCCCACGGAGAGTCAATTCGTGACAGAGACACTCTTCGTAGGCCGACTCCAGAAGTCCCGGACCAAGAGAGCGATGAACTTCCATGGCAGCAGCAATGATTCCCTGTGTTACATCCCCATTGAGCAACATGTATTACCTCACGCCATCGACTGTATCCCGTGTGGTGAAACTGAACTCTTTCGATTCATCCCGCAATACTCAGGATTTCCTCCGTGGTAAAATAAAACGCATTTAGCTTCTACCCAGAAATGTTATTGTTTTTCTCCCTGTCTCCCTGTCTCCCTGTCTCCGTGGTGGACTGAAAGCATCGTCTCACCCAAAAAGATTATGCTGTTCTTCGTGTCCTTCGTGTCTTCGTGGTGGACTGAAAGCTTTTGCTTCTCCCCCAACAGTTTCAGATTTTCTCCCTGTCTCCGTGACTCCGTGGTGGACTGAACGTCAGTGACTCCGAGGTGAATACGATTGAAGCAGTCCCAGCAGTTCCTCGCCGTCGACTTCCCCCTTGAGGACCGTATCGCGGATGGCGAGCGCCAGGCCTACCAGTTCGTCCTGCCGCCCCTTGTAGACGCTGTTGGCGCTGATCAGCTCCCCCAGGACATCGCGCTCGATCTCGGCCAGGCTCCGCTTGACCTCCTCCCCTTCGCTGCTGCGGGTCACCAGGGAGAGGTGGTTCCTGATCTCCACATGCAGCGGGTTGCAGAGCTCGTCCAGGACCAGCCGGAGCCGCTCCCGCCCCAGTTCGAACGGGTGGAACGCCACCCGACCGGCAAGCCGTAGCTCCAACAGCGGCCGGCGCCTGTCACCGGTCTGCGGGAGTTTCCCGGCTATCTGGCTGCGAAAGCTCTCCAGGGACTGCTCGGCATGCTCCGCGCCGTCCAGGTTGACGGTCACCGACAACATCGGCCGGGGCGCAGTCGGGCGGAACTCGTGGCGATAGACCCCCTCCTCCAGCGTCACCAGGTAGTACCCCTTGTCGTACCGCTCCTCGCCGAAGTTGACCCGCTCCGGCGCGCCGGGGTTGAAGGCGTAGGGGCGTCCGTCCGGGGTGGCAACAATGTAGGGCTTGTGGCCATGCCCCAGCGCCACGTAGCCGAATTTCTCCGCCAGCGGCAGCGCCTCGTCCGGCTGCATGTTGCCGATCTCCACCGGCGAATAGGTCCAGATCCCCACATGGAAGAGGAGCAGGTTGTTTTCCGTGGCCGCTGCCTCGCAGATCCGCCCTACATGGCTCCCCGCCTGGCTGCCGATGTAGCCGAGCCCGTAGATGTTCAGCCCCTTGATCCCGATCCGCCCCCCCATGCCGGCCTCGGGGTCGAACGGCTCGAAGCTGTAGCCGCCATTCTCGGTGCGCGTCGGCCGCAGCAGGCGTATGTAGCCCATCTGCGACAGCGCCTCCATCCACGAGATGCTGTCGCGACGGTGAATCCAGTCGTGGTTCCCCTCCACGGCGATGCAGGGGATAGCGGCCTCCTTCAGCGGCTGCAGGGTCTCGATGGTCCTGGCAAAGGTGCGGGGCAGGATCTGGCCGGTGTGGAACAGGTCGCCGGCGATCAGGACAAAGTCGACCCGCTCGGCAATGGCGTCGGCCACGATGCTTGCGAGCATGCGGAAGAAGTCTTCAAAGCGCTCTGACTCCCCCCCGGAGGTGCGGTAGGTCTTGCCCAGGTGGATATCGGCGGTATGGATGAAGCGGATGGACATGGGTATGCCTGTCGTGCCGGGAAATGCGGACCGGCTGGTGCTGCAAAACAGTAATGGTACGGGGGGATTGTGCCTGACAACGGGATGATTTTCCAGAGCAAACTGCAGGGGGCCGGCCGAGCGCCGGCCGGCCCGCCATGCGGATCATCTGCGCCGTAAATGATGACCGTACGGATACCAGTACGTCCCATACCAGCCATAGGGGTAGAAGAACGGGTCAGCGTAGTAGAAATACGGCCCGCCATACGGATAGGCATAGGGGTACGGATACGGATACGGAGCGGCATGTTCCCAGAGGTGGATCTCCGTAATGGCAATGACCGGATAGGTATAGTCGACCTTGTCCAAAGGCATCGTCTTGACCCCGGTGACCTCGCCGATGATCGCCACCCGACGGCCAGCCTTGTAGATCATGCTGTCCAGGTAGTCGCCGGTCGTTGCCAGGAAGCGACCATAGGAACCCTCGTCCTCATAGGGGATATCGTCATAACTGAGCCCCAGTTGCAGCACCTCGATCTGCGAACCGCTTTTGCTGTTCTCCGTATTGACGATGATCCCGCCCACTTTCACGTACTTGCCGACGAATCCCTGCGGGTTTTGTTTCACCTGGGCAAAGTCGATGGTCGGGTCGACCAGTCTCTCTGCACGGTCGCTGAAGACATGGGCGCATCCGGCAAGCAGCAGTAACGATAACGCCGATAGAACGAACCATCTCATGATCCACCCCCTCGATGGAGCAATCGCTTCCGCTCCATTCCATGACCTCATTAGTTTCCATCCGGAAACTCCGGATGAGAAACCATTGGTTTCCGAATCGGAAAGGAGGAATTTTTCGTTCTGGCAAGGGAATCAAGGGATTGCGCGGAGGCGTACATCGGTACGCCGCACAAGCAATCCCGCAGATTGACGCCGCCAGGGCGGAAAAGAACCCTTTCCGGACGGTAACTAATTATAGCACGGAAGCTGGGTCAGGGGTCCGATATCAGGGGCAGAACGTGAACAGGCGCAGGCAGGGCATGACCGGTCCCGGACTCTCCTCCCCCGCATGCTACTCGTACTTTGCAGCCTTTTCCCCCGGATCGGCCTTAACTGCCGCTGCGTCGCGCCGCTGTTGCACCGAGGCGTGCTCGTCGATTTTCACCTTGAATTTCCGCGGGCCATGGGGGAAGGCCAGGGTGTCCCACGGTGCGTGAATCCAGGGTTTGTGGGCCGTGCCAGCCGGATCGGGTTTCACCGGGCAGTCGTTCACCAGCATCCCCGCGCCCCTGAGGTTCTCCATCATCCAGCAGAGGGCGATGTCCGACAGCCCGCTCTCCTTGTTGACCTGCGGATAGCCGCCTCCCACATCGGCATGGGCTCCAGCAAAGAGAAGCTGCGTCACGTTCGCCGCCTTGTCCCAGAGGGTCGGACTGAACACCTCGCGCTGCTCGTCCCGCGACACCGCATGGTAGCCCATTTTCACCTTTGCGCTCAGCTTGGTGTCGGCGAACTGGAAGGCATCATAGTTGGCGCCACCGCTGTATTTCGGGATACCCATGGCACCGACCGTATCCCAGACAGCAACGGAAGCGATGCTCTCCACCGGGACGAAATCCGCATCCTTCAGCGAATCGCAGGAGAGGAACGCCGGCAGGTCGCGGACGATCTCCGCCATCCGGGAGAAGATGTTGGTCTTCAGGGAGAGAGTCTTCCGGTAGCGGTACCAGGCCTCGGCACCCGACCGGTAGGCTTGTTCCTTGTCCTTGGTGAGCTTCGCGGTCAAAAGCCCCTGGGAGCAGATCAGGCCGCCCAGGGCGCGCGCAGTGTAGGCGCCGCGGCTGAAGCCGACGATGTAGATCGCGTCGCCGGGCTGATAGTTGCGGGAGATGAAGGTATAGCCCCGAACGATGCGCGAGATTATGCCAGCCCCGAATGCCCCGCCGAACAGCTTGTTGATCGGGTTTTTCGAATCGCCCACGCCGTGGATGTACTTGGCCACCTGGCTCGTGCCCAGCGCCTTTTCCTGCTCGTCGGCACTCCGGATGGTACCGCTGTCCAGCTCACCCTGGAGAGCCAGGAACAGCTTGTAGACATTGGTCTGATCTGGCAGGTTGTCGTGGTTTTCGTCCTGGTTCGGGTCGTTCCAGGTGCCATCGGCGCAAAAGATGATGTTTTTAGCCATGGGAGCCTCCTTTGGTATCGAGTGATACAGAGCATGTCAGATGTCGCGCACAGAGCGGATAAAGGGGAAATATTATCTGGGATTAATTGTACAACACTGGAGGGAGAGAGGAAAGCGTCGGGCTCCGCTTTTTCCCGTCTGTCGGGCGGTGCCGCCAATAGCGGCGGAGAATATGGCCTGTTACGGAAAACCGGAGACACTTCCCGGTTTTCCGTCCTTGCCCGTCATCGTCTGCGCCGAAACCGGCGCGGAGATTTCAATTCCAGTTGTCGATCTTCAGGTCGTGGGGCGATGGCTTCCCTTTCCCGGCTTCCAGATACTCCCGCAGGCTCAGGAGGAACGTTGCCCACTTCATGCTGCAGTGGGACATCGACTCCGTTGCCTCGCGCCAGTTTCTGTGGCCGAAGAGGACAATGGTCTGGTCGTCCTGCTCCGACAGGCGAAAGGTAATGTCGGTTCCAACCCATTCATCCGGCCCCTCAACGCAGCGCCAACGGACCTCTTCCCGCTCGTTGAGCCCCTGCACCTCCATGACCATGCTCCCCATGAGCTGACCGGTCTCCGACAGAAAGCGGAACTTGATCTTTCCGCCGAGCCGGACATCGCCTGAAACGTCCTCGGTCCACCAATGGCCCAGGCCTTCCAGGGTTGTCAACGCCGTATAGACCTTCGCTGCAGAGGACTTGATCCCGATACGATGGATAATGTCTACCATGGTAATCACCTCCTGCTCTTTATATGCAAATTATCGCATTATAGCCTGCACGGTGCAAGCAAGCAGGAGGGGGGTGGGATTGGTACCATGGGACTACCAGCTGAAAAGATCATCGCCGAAGCGATGCAACTCCCGGCCACGTTGCGCGCTGTCGTGAAATCGATGAAGGGCTGGCCGAACTGAACCTGGCCCGATGGTCATTTCCCGCAAGTAGGTCACAGAGGTTTTCCTTTCCGCCGCGGCCGTCGCCTGTTATGCGGAATATCCCTCACAAGGAGGAGAATATCCTCTACCGGCGTACCCAGACCACCTCCCTTCAGGCCGCAACCACTTCACATCTCATTGTAATACCAGGCATTTTTTGTATGACCATTACTGGCACGGGCGATGCTATATCTCACGGTAACGGGCCGCGCCCGCAAAATCATTCCGGAGGAACAGACCACATGAAAAAACACCTTCGTACCATCGTTGTCCTTGCCGTTGTCACCCTTACTCTCGGTGCTGCCGGTTACGCCATCGCAGCCAAGTCATGCTGCGTCGAACCGGAGGTGAACAACTGCTGCGCCACCACGGCAACCAGCAGCTGTTGCCGGTAGTCGAGGCCCGGAGCCCCTCCGTAACCCGCTCCGGACACGCAACAGAAAGGGCGGCCGAATCGGCCGCCCTTTTCATCAGGCATTGTGTTCTTCTGCGCCGCGGCTTGGGCTCGCGCAATGAGCCGTTGCACAAAGGTGTCGAACCAGTTCTTCAAGAAATCGCCGAGGGGTCTCGTCTCAATATTTTACTAACCAGTAGTTTTTGTTGATTATTGAGACTCGACCCCTTTGATGTTCCCAAGACAACATGTTCAACGTGGTGAAGGAATGGGAGCTGGATGGAATTAAAGAACTTGGTCCGGAATCCTGACTTGTCAACTTGGAAGCCAGGCTTCACATCCTGCATTCAATCCCATATTCCTGTTACTTCTGCTTCCGTTTTGCCCCTGGCAAATATCCCTTTGAAGCCAAAACCGCTATGCTGATGAAAAGTATGGAGTAGATTGCATTAACGGCTATTTCGATAGGTTTAGGCAAGCTTTCCGATTCAATGGTATATCCCGGCAGCAAAATTTGCGCAGCGGTCTCGGCAATAAACCCATATAAAATGCTCGCAACAATCATCCATAAACAGAAAAAACTGAATCTTCTCAAGGCGGAAGGATAAGCGAAAGTGCTGTCGTCTTCATGCATCTGCTCTCTTTCGCCGTATTGGGCAAACTCGGGATCTTTTTCAATTCTCTTGCGGGACAGCACAACCAGTGTCTGCGCAACATGGTCGTGTATGGCCTGATGCTTCTTGCTGAAGAGCATGACGGCTATCGAAAGAGTACCGAGTAGAGCCTTGGTGTAATACCGCATGAACGAGGCGAACAGCGGGCATTTCCCGCCGGTGTCCTGCCGTACCACCTGAATTCCGAAGAGGTATTGGCCGAGGGTGAAGCCACATAATGAGACCAATAGCGGCTCAAGAACAAGAAGCGGGGCAAACATGGCAAGGGCATTCAGCCCCGTCTCCCTGCCAGTGATTGCCGCAATTGCCATCGGACTGAGGATGAACAGAGCCAGCACGAAAACCCCGTCGATAATGCTGGCCTTGATCCTGCGGGGGAGAGTTGCGTAAAGGATGTTGGTGCTGAGCATGTGCTGTAAAGTCTCCCATTTGCCTAACGGAAACGGCATGTTAAGACTATTATCAATTAAATATCACGTCCCCGGAATTCACCACCAAGACTATTATCAATTAAATATCACGTCCCCGGAATTCACCACCTGACCCCGGCGCCCGACGCCGCGACCCGCGCCCCCCTGTTTGTCTAAAGGAAACGGCATCTTATATCAATTAAATATCACGTCCCCGGAATTCCTCCTCTGCCCAATACCGCTTCTATCCTATAAGAAATTCGCTTGCTAAAGGAGACGAGGTCTTCCTCCTTCCAAGTGATGCAGTTGTATTGCCTGATGTCAAAATGAAGGTCATCAAGTTGATCTTCCCGACAGGTCCATATCACCTCAAGACCAAGACCTTTAGCAAACCCAGCTTCGAAGTACACTCCTCCACGGTGCCCTGTGAAGTCGGCGAGGACAAACCTGCTCCGTCTGATCTGAGCAACTATCTCATCATCAATTTTGTCGTTATGCTCGCGAAGATCCACACGGTGAGGCATGAAGCCTGCGTTTCTTATACCTGTAAAAATAGCATTCTCATATATTTGCTGCATCTGAGGGTCAAACCACATTGCCACAAAACCTTGACTACTGTCTTGATTCACTGATCTGAGGGTTTCGAGCCGCGCCCATCCAACAGGGCCAATCTTTACTCTTGCTGTTCCAATTACAGACCCATGATCGATCAGAAAGGCACTTGATATGAGATAGCCCAAAATCTCGTATAACTCCTCAACGTTGATTGCCCATGCCATTGCGAGCCAGGATTCATTTTGTTCCAATTGTTCCCCTGCATAGCTTGTCAGTGACTCAAGTTTTAATAGAAATTTGTCACAACGTTCATGGAAAGAGGGTGTTGGAATGTTTTTCAAGAAATCAAAGTTATCTGAAGAAACCGTAAAACCGGGGTTTTCTTTCAGCCAACCTGAAATATTTGCTAGTTGTCGTGGAGTGAAATGTGGTTCACCCAAACTTTCTGCATTCCTTATCATCCCTAGAGCTGTACCCGTGATTATGTACTCTCCACACCGTGAGCATATCACTTTTGATTGCTTCTCTAGGTCCCTGTAAGTTATGCCTGACGTGCAAATTGGACAAATTTTCATTTTATACTCCTAGGGTTAATCGGGGGACACAGTGGGTTAATCGGGGGACACAGTGAAATATTCGTGATTGTGCAGGTAAATATCATGATATTACACTTTCCGGACGGACACTATTTTGCGCATTTGGTCGATTCGCTATATATTGCACCTGCATTCTTCAGATCTGCACATGAAATTGGTGCGAATGTTTCGATTAATCGACCATTTGCAGTTGAATTGTCATATACCATGGTGAATGAATATTTCGAACTGCTGAGATCTGCGCCAGTGAAATCGGTCTTTGTGAGATTGGTCCCGACCAAGATTGTCCCGTGAAAAACTGCGCCCTTGAAATTGAGACCACTAAGGTCCATTCCGTTGAAATTTACGGAAGACAGGTCGGCAAATGAGAAATTTGACTCTCTTAGTTTTGCATCTGTAAAGTCGGCATCTTTCAGTTTCGCGCCGGAAAAATCTGTACTTGCTAGATTTGCACCGATGAATTTGCCTTTCTCCACATTAACTTTCTTCATTTCTGCACCTGTCAGGTTTGCATTAGAGAAATTTCCCTTGTGAATATACGCGCCGGTAAGATGAGCAGAAGTCAGATCCGCTTTTACAAAAATTGCTTCATCGAGACTTGCCTTCACCATATCTGTGTTTGTCAGGTTCGCCTGCGTAAAGTCACACTCTCCGCAATCTTCTAATTTTGAGCCAGTCAAATCTGAATCAATGAAATTCGACCCATCAAATTTGATATTTCTGAGATCTTCACCTTTGAGATCTGCTTTCTCAAAATTACAGTCCTCGCATTCACCTAATGTTTTTGCCTTTTCAATAACTATTCTGTCAAAAGCGTAGCCATAGGTACCAACTGTCATCAAAAACACAATAGTTACCGCAAACGCATTTCTCATATCTCCCCCTGGAAGTGGTATATAGTTCCCTTCAATTGGCTCCGCAATGCATCACATGCAGGGGCACCAAAGTCTTCCAAGTCGACAAGTTAAATCCCCTCAAAACGCCGACTGCTGCATCTTCCTCTTCTGCGCCTCGGCCTGGGCAAGCGCTATAACCCGTTCGACAAAGCTGTCGAACCAGTTCTTCAGGGTATAGGTGAGGGCTTCGCCGGTCTTCTCGATCTCCGTCTGCCCCAGGTCTGTCTCGTAGAACCCGATGTATGCCGCCAGTTCAGCGTCGGTGATGTTCCGGTAGGTGTAATAGGACTCCAGCACCATCTGCTCGCGCAGGCCGCTCTCGATGGTCGTCCGCAACCCGTCGATCTCCCGGTAGGCGTCTTCCGGCACCCCCTGCCGGTCCGCCGGCAGTGCCGCGTTCGTGGCTTCCAGCATCCCCATCATGACTTCGATGAGGATATCCGCCGTCAGTTCTGCCATGTGGGTTGCCTGCTCCACCCCCTGGATGAGTTCTATCCGTTGCTGCGACGGCGGATTGTCCTGCAGGTCGGCGAGGTAGCGGAGCATCTCCGCCCGGCTTTCCGCACCCGAAGCGTTCGTTTCCTCGCGGGTGATCTTCCGGGCCAGCGGGCTTTCCAGCCACCGCAGCATTTCCCGAAGATAGGGCTCGTCCGTGCTGACCAGCAGGAAGGCGGAGAGGTCCTCCTCGGCCTGCCTGACGTCGAAGGATTCCTTCATCATCCGGTAGACCTTCTGCTCCGCTTCCGAATTTTTCGAGGTCAGGCTCTTCTGGTTGGCGAGCGCATCGAAGGTGCCGGGAACGGAGGCAAGCGCCTCGCTCAACCCGGACAGCTCGATATAGCGGGCAACCAGCTCCTCGTGGGTATCCGCAGCAGCGAGAGCCGGGAAGACCAACATGACCAGGCAGATCAGCGACAACAACCAGCGGCGACAATGCATCTGAAGCTCCTCTGTTTCATTTAAATGCGGAAAACTTTTTCCGATCATTGCCGCTGATACCCTTCCGCGGCCTTGCTTGCCTCTTCGCAGGTTTTGAAGATCATCACCCGCATGTCCGTAAATTCAGTATGCTGCTCCTCCGGCTGTGCCACCATTCCGAGACGGACCTTCACCCCGTCGAAGGCATTCGCTTCGACCTTATGCACCTTGTACCAGGGAACCGGTTGTGCACTCACCGGCAGAGGGCCCACCAGCCCCATGTAGATCCGCTGACTCTCCTCGAAAGTGCCGTTCATCATGCTGGCCATCAAAAAAGGAGCTGCTTTCCCGTTCTGCTCGGTAGGCGGCAGTCGCAGGCGCATGCCAATCAGCACACAGCCGTCAGTGGCAGGCGTGACTTTCATCTTTGCAGTAGCGTCTCCTTTGCCCTTTATCGTAAGGGTTGTGCCGTCGAAAGAGGCACCGCCGGACAGTGCCCACGTGATGCCCGTCAGCAGATTGCCGGTGGGAAGCTTGAGCTGGGGCGCTGCTACAAACACCACCGGCGGCACTTGCTTGAATTCCGGTACCTTGATGGTAGAGGGATCGATCGGCCTGACCTCGGCGGCTCTCATGTTGGCGTTGATGGCGGCCCGCAACTGACTGATCTCCTTCTCGGCTTCGCCAAGCTGCTCTGGAGTGAGCTTGGCGGCGATTTCCTTTACATGCGGATCTTTCCATTGCGTGACCAAGCTATACCAGACATAGGCCTTGATTAGATCCGGGGCGAGTTCGTTACCGCTCATGTACATACGACCGAGTGAGCTTGCGGCATTGCTGTCCCCCTGCATGGCTGCAATGTAGTCCCAGCGGGCGGCCTCCGCATATTGCCGCTGTCCATCCTTCTCCGTGTTGAAGTAATACGATGCCAGCAATAACTGCGCGTAACGATGCCCCTGCAGAGCGGCTTTCTTAAACCAGATCACCGACTCATTCAGGTCCTTCTTGACCACATCTCCACGTTCCAGCATTAGGCCCACCTGGTATTGACATTCGGCATCCCCCTTTTCGGCACAGAGGAATTGCTGCCGAAAGTCCTCCGTGCCGTTGGCAAATGTCGTGTCCCATGCGGTCTTCTCGCCGGCAAATGCCCAATCGCGCCATTTCAGGAACTCAGCCGGCCGAAGCAGATAGTTCCAGGATTCCAGATAGGGACGGTCGCCGATCTCCCGAAACAGCGCCCGTGCCGTTTCCCGATCGCCGGCGCGGCAGGCTACTTCGCAGTACATGTTCAGTAAGATGGGCGAGCGGGGAGCCTTGCGGCGCAGGTCCTCGAAGCCCTGCTTGACCAGTTGCCAGGGAATGCGGTCCTTTTCGAATGAAGTGAATTCCAGCCCCCAGTATGTTGCCACGATGATGGCATAGATACCCTTCACGCCCAGTTCCGGCGGCAGGCTGGCGGTCTTGCTCAGGAACTCCTGCAACTCTGCCATGCTGCCGTGCCAGCTCGGACGGAGATAGCCTGCCTTGGTTTGGTAATAATAGAGGTTGTACTCGGGGAACGATGAGGTTGCCTCATTGAACAGCGACTCGAAATGGAACCGGTCCATACCCTGATAGACGCCGAGGGAGAGGAGGATATCGTAGCGCTGCGGGCAGTCGTCGGCCAGTTTTTTTGGCTTTATTGAAGCATAATCGTACGCCTTCTGCAGCCGCTCGCGGAACAGTCGCCACCCTTCCGGCGTGACCTTGTCGGCATAATCGCCGCCGCGCCCCTGCCATCCGTACGCCATCCAGGCGGTTGCCGCGGCGGTTCGCGCCGTTACCGAATCGGGATAGCGCGCCAGCCAGCTGTCGAAACGGGACAGGAAACGCTGCCACCCTTCATCCGACCTATTTCGCGGATGGGCGAAGCCATCATAGAAACTGTACAGCTGCCATGTTCCATCAGGAAATTTTGCTTTTTCTGACCTGAGCTTCACAGCCATCTCTTCAAGAGCGCTGAAATTGTCCTGATAGAAGAGGGCCGTCACCTGACGCTTGAAATGACCCTTGGCAACGGGCCCGTCCGCCAGTTCCGCCGCCTCAAAAGCCGCTGCCCGATGCCCACCTCCAGCAATACAGAGCATTATCACGAACAGTATCAACGTGTACTGCCTGACTACGTTCATGTTTTCCTTCCTTGTCAGAAAAAATGTTGACCGCATCGAACCACCGAGGGGACACCCCCATCCCTATTTTCCCGGTGGCATTACGGGGCAAAAAGCGACGCAGGGATCTTCCCGTTGACGCTGATCTCGCTCAGGTCGATCTCCGACAGCTTGACGTCGCCGGCATAGTTGGTCAACCGATGGGGGAAGAGCACCCCGTCCACGGCCCGGAAGTCGCCGTATTCCGTAGCCAGCTCGCCGACGCCCATGCCGCCCATGGCAAAGCGCGAAGAGACCCTGACGATCAGACGGCTCTTGGTGTCGATGAAGACGTGCAGTTCCGGCGCGTTCTTCAGTCTGAGGTTCAACTGGTAGGTCTCGCGGTTGCCGAGCTTGTGCACGCCGCCATAGCTGACCGGGTAGCTCCCGTCGGCAAACCCCATCGGCAGGTCAAGGTAGCAGTACTGGTAGACCATCGACTGGACCATGACCGGATTCGACGCTTCGAAGCCGCTCCGGCCCAGCTGCCAGCCGCGGCCGCCGTCGAGGATGCGTACCTCCCCTTCCTGGCCGGGCATGATCTCGATACGCAGCTTGCCGGGGCGCTCCAGGTAACGGGCATAGGCGCCGCTCCTCCCGGTCATGAACTCGGCGATGCTGCCCGTGGCCTTCACCGACCTGATCTTCGCAACGGCCTTTGTGCCGCCATAGGCCTGCAGCACCGAACCGACGATCTCCACGGCGCGGTCCGGCGACCGGACTTCTGCCGCGCAGTTGCCGGAAAAAAAGGCAACCAGCACGGCAAGGCCGATGCCCGCCACTCTTCCGTACCTGGCATGTCGTGCAATCATCGCCCTACCCCCCCCGCTAAAACTGGCTATTGCAGGCAGCGTCAATCCCCAACTTGCATGCTGCCCGGATATCGGCCTTAAAACAAAAAAGCCGCGCCAGTCAGCTCTTTACTGACCAACGCGGCCTTGAATCCTCCGGGAATTGCTGCCCTCGCCCTTGCATCCTCATCCCTTCACATAAGCAGTGAAATAATAAGGATTACTACACCAGTTATTTCGGTTTTGCAAGGGCAATTGTAGTCATCAATACACATTAGTACTGCGACTCTCGACAAAGCAGTAACGATTAGCCGTGGTTAGTCAGTAGTACTAACCGCTGTGTCATGCCAATAGTTGAATCATGAGAGATAATAATACAATTTGATGCACATTGTCATAAAATGCCCTGTCCTCACCTTGATCGGCCTGAAGAAAGTGCCCTCTGGCTCGGGTTCGGGGCATTTGTCAATCATGGCTTCCCCTGTATAATTACATGAGAATCGGCGAAATCATGAAGAATACAGGATTAATAAGAGCGGGGGGATAGTCGAATGATTTTGAGGTTATCGTGGCAACTGGCCCTTCTTCTCCTTCTCGGTTCGGTTTCGTGCGCCGATGGATTTGTGTTCGACGTTTGGAAATCCGGAATGAAAATCGCCAAGGTCATCGAGGTTGGAAAGGAGAAAGGCGCTTCAGTTGAATTGGACAGTGGAGGGTTCTCTTTTTTCGGGAAAAGTGAGCCGGAGGAGTTGGCGGTAAGGGTGGAGTACCGCAGCGAAACCAAGCTCATGGGTTATGACGCAAAAATACTCTTTTCCTTTACGCCGGAGAGCCGTCTGCTACACACACTTCGTGTGACGATCGTCCTGCCGCTCTCATCGGAAAAGGCCGACATGGAGGTGCTGGCTGATACCATTGCACGGCAGCTCGACAAAAAATACAAGGACCAGAGCGAACCTACGGCAGACAGCCTTGTCGGGCAACTGGTAGATAAGATGCGTAATGTACAGCGCCATGCCTGGAAAGGTGGCGGAGACATGGTTACTATGGAATCGAACTGGAAGATGATCGGTGGCGACGTCGTGATCATCTATGTGGACGAAAAGCTTGCCGAGAAGGCAGGCATTGAGGATCGGCACATTCGTGAAAAGCGGCTCGAACGTTCCTCTGGCGGCGACCGGAGCAAGTTCTGATGCCGGCATGAATGTTCAATCGAAGACTTGAACGCATAACGGCAAGAAGCTGTCAGTAGACAACCATATTTCCACAATCAATCGTGGTTACGAAAGGGGAATATACCATGACAACGGAAAAGAACGCACCGGCGGCATCATCCAGCCAGGAGGGCAACGATTCTCAAGCGAAGAAACCGGCGCCCAAACCGCCGTCGGACAACAAGGTATTGAAATACTGGTATCTCATCGTAATCCTTCTACTCATTGTTGCCGTGGCCGGGACCTATGTCTGGAAGAACATGGAGGTGGCCAGGGCCAAAGCCGACCTGACGCAAAGAGCCGAACAGGTTATCGACGAGCAGAACAAAACATATCTTCAGCTTGTTGCAGTTCCATTGGCCTGGGCGGTGCGTAGCGAGATGATCAGGGACAATTACGATCAGGTCAACCAGTATCTGGCACAATTCATCAAAGAAAAAAACATGAAGGAACTTGTCGTCGCCAGACCTGATGGCAAGGTAATGGCGGCAACGAACAAGAAACTCGAAGGCGCCTCCATTACGGACTCCTTCCCGGCAGAGGTGCTGCAAGTGGAGAGCACTACCCTCACTACCCGGGATAATGGTGAAATCATGGTTGTGTCGCCGGTCATGGGCCTGAGCGAGAAGGTGGGGGTCCTGATCCTCGTCTACAAGCCGGTCACCCTTGGCCTTGGGCCGAACCCGTGAGGACGTCGGGAGATCCATTGACGGTACCAATCCCACAGGAGGTTAACAAATGCGTAAGAGTATAATCGGACAGGAAAACAAAGGGATCGTTTCACCTGAAATGAATTGGCTCGATCTCCCAAACATTGCTCGAGTCGAACTCACCTCCGAAGAATCTTCTCATCCCATTGAGTCGGCGTTGAATCCTTTCGGGGGATCTGGCTGGCGTGCATCGGAACCTGGTCGGCAGACTATTCGGCTGCTGTTTGACGAACCGCTTCACATCAGACGTGTTCACCTGGTGTTCCACGAAGGTGAGCAGCAGCGAACTCAAGAATTCGTTCTGCGATGGTCCCCGGACGTTGGCCGATCGTACGAAGACATTGTACGTCAACAATACAATTTCACCCCTCAGGATACATCCCAGGAGATAGAAGACTATACTGTTGACCTGGCCGGAGTGACCGCAATCGAACTGGTAATTGTGCCGGACATAAACGGGGGAAGTGCACATGCATCTCTTGGGCGGTTACGCCTCGCCTGACTCATTTCCCCAATTCATGCCACAGTAGATCGATCCTCTTCATGGCAGCCGGGAGATCAGTGGTAATCTCCCCCCTAGCTATTCTGAGTGCTGCCTGAAACGTCTCCATCGATTTTATGGCTTCCACAGGAACGGTCCTCAAAAACACCGAGACCCTCCTTTCAATCAAGGCAATGATCTGCAACGAACAGGCTGTGTACCCTTTCACTATTGCTGAAACTCTGCCGCCGCCTTGGTGGCTTCTTCGCAGGTCTGGAAGATCATCACCTTCATATCGGAAAATTCAGTACTGCGCCCCTCCTGTTGCCCCACCGGTTGCGTGCTCGCCGGAAGCGGTCCCAGCTTCTCATCCTGATCTTTTCGAGCATGCAGATGGTTGAGGTTTGGGCCGCGACACACCCTGTCACGACACCCTTTTTTCAGCGTCTCACCTCAATGACAGTCTCTGAGGGCCAGTCAGGTATCGTCGATATCTGCCTGCAGGAATCTGGTCGCGGCGAGCACCATGCCGTTGATCTTGTTATGGCGACAGGGTCAATGCAATGCCCGCCGGGATGACATTCGTGTTGACGTCCACGACAGTCAGCTCCGAGACGGTAAAGTCGGCGGCGGCAATGGATACCGCATCCGGGGCAATGTTGCACGTGAGCGTGGCAAATCCGCCCACGTCGAATGCGGTGGCGGAAACAACCGCGATCCTGACGGTAGCGCGCAGGCTGTCAGTGGCCGGAACGTAACGACCGGCCAGGATGGCGAGCCCCTGTGCTGCCCCCGAGGTCGTCAGCACGCTGGACGCAATGGCGCCGCTTGCATCCGCATTGACCGTGACCCCCGCTGGCAGGGTTATGGTAGTGCCTATGCCGGCAATCTGCCCAGTTGCCCCGGTGGTGGCGATGGAAAGGGTCTTTATGCCCCAGCCGATGTTGATGAGGGGGGTGGCGGAAATATCCGTTATGCCGGTCATGTTGGCGGCGCTGGCGGCAAATTCGACCAGGGCGGTCTGCAGTTCAGCTGCCACGGTCACGTCGAGCCGGTTGTCGGTGCCAATGGCATCTTTCAGACTGGTCAGAACAGTGGAGAGATCGGTCCCCCTGCTCTGCATCAGTTTGGCCACGGCTGCCAGGACCAGGGCATACTCCTTCTGGCTCTCGGTACCGTCGACCGCAGACAGGGCATCCACCGGCAGGGTGCCAAGAGCATCGACCCGGAAGATCTCTGAAATCAGTGCGTTGTTCGTCTCGATGGCGTTCACGGTAATCCGGTGGGTCAGGGGGTCCTCACTTTTCCGTACGGCCAGTTCGGTCAATGGAGTCACGGAAACGGTCAGACTACTGGACTGCGCGGTGATGGCGGCCCGCAGGGGCGCAGCAGCCGCGATCTCCACGGTTGCACCGGTCGCCTCGTCGGTGTAGCTGCCGCTCGCCTCCACCAGCAGCGGACCCCGGTAACTGCCGATATCGGCCCGATAGGCACCGCTATTGTCGGTGGTCGTTTCCAAAAGGAGTGAACCCTTGCTGCCGTCGGCGGTCAGGGCGTAGATCCTGATCGTGCCGTTGCGGATGATCCCCTTGGAGGCAACGCCGCTGACAATGGCGGACGATGAACCGCCTCCCCCGCCGCCTCCGCAACCGGCCAGGAGGAGCAGGAGAAAGAGTATGAGCAAAAGATGGCCGAATGTTTTCATATGCGAATATCTCCGTAAGGTTGTGGCTAACAAGCCGGTATCTACCAGGGAATGCCGATGACCCGGCGCAGGATGAGGACCGTATCGCCGATATCGATCCTGCCGTCGGGCGCCGATTTGCCGTTGATCAGCGGTGAAACATCGCCGTGGGCGAGGTTTTCCGGAGTGACAGCCTGGAGGCCGGCCGCGATCCGCAGCGCCTTGATGGCATCGACCAGATCCGGCAACCCACCGCTGCCGTCCAGGTCGCAGTCGGGCTCGCCTGTCGTCGTCAGGTCGATCCCCGTAACCGGAACCCCGCCGCTGACAACGATGGGCGATGCCTCGGCCGACTCGCTGGCGGTCCGGTACCAGCGGTCCGGGTAGCCACCGAACGCTCCGAACAAGAGCTTGTAGGTGCCGTTGGCGATGCCGGCCAGCCTGTAGCTGCCAGCGGCATATAGAGTCGACGTTTCCGCGACAAGGCCACCCGAATACCAGTCGAACAGCTTGATCGGAAGGTTGACGACCGCGGCGCCGGAACTGTCGGCTACCCGGCCGGCGATGCTGCCGTTGCCAACGGCGATAATCAGGTTAATGCCGTCGGTGACGATGCCGGTGGCGACGGTTACCGGTTCGGCAGTGGTCGAATCGTTACTGTTGTCGTACCATTGCCCGATGAAGCCGTCCTCCATGACGCTCACGGCGATCTTATAGCTCCCCGCAGGAAGCGCTGCCAGCGTGAACCGGTCCGAATAATTCATGCCGACGAGGGCATCACCGGCCAGGACGCCGCTGACGGCGTCATAGGCCTTGACCCGTACCAGATCCGGACCGGGACAGACCGTCGTGGATATCGAGCCGGCAATGATCCCCCCGGCAACGAGGGAGGCATCGATGCCCGCAGTGGTATCGGGCGCGGTCACCCTTACCTCTGCCGGAAAGGATGCCGAACTGCCATACCAGGAAGCGGGATAGAACCTGTTTCCCGACAGGCTCCTGAACTGGACCCGGTAGATGCCGCTCGGCAGTCCGCCAACACTGTAGGAGCCGTCCAGATTGCTGATGGTGCTGCCGGCCCTGACACCGGTTGTGGCGTCGTAGACGCTGACCGAGATCCAGTCGAGAGAGGTGCCGTCCCGGCTGTCGGTTAGCCTGCCGGAGATCCCCCCCATCCTGTTCAGTCCCATGTTGATGCCGGTAATGGTACCCGGTGCCGTCACCGTGACCGGCGTACCTGCCGGCACGAAGGAGACACTGGAAACGAAGGTTGTGGGCAGCGAAACCGAAATCGGTTGGGACACGGTCTCCGGAAGCGGAAAGATTATGACATCGGACGACGCGATCGGAATGACCGTGTCGTCGGGATACGCTATCCCGACATTGATCTCGATCGAGCTGAAATCGGAGGCAACCGTTTTGCTGCTCGTACTGGCCTGGTACCAGCCATAACCATACCCGTTGCCCATGCTGTCACGGCCATCGTAATACAGGTAGTAGTCGCCGCTCGGCAGACCGGTGATGGTGTAGTTGCCGGAAGGGTCGGAGATGCCGTGGCCGCTCCAGCCCGGAACGCTGCTGACCGCCATGACCGACACGCCATAGATGCCGGCACCGGTAATGCTGTCCGTAACCTTGCCGCTGATCCCGCCTCCCCTGGTCAGGGCCGCATCCGTGCCGGCAACGGCGCCGGGTGCCGTCACTGAAACCGTGGCGGAAGTGACAGGCACGTAGCCAGGTGCGGAGAAGGTGAGTCGATAACTGCCGCTCCTCAATCCGCCGATGGTGTAGGCCCCGGTTCCATCGACGACTATCCCCCCGGTGGAAACGCTCACCGGGCTGGTGGTGATGTTGGCAAAGCCGATGACCGTGTTGGAGATGCCGGCACCGGTAGCGGCATCGGTGACCCTTCCGGAAATGCTTCCACCGGGGTCGAGCTGGGCATCGATGCCGGCAATGGTGCTCGAATCCGTAACGGTTATCGTCTCGGCACAGGCGGGGAGTTCCTGATCCTTGTACCAGCTTGCGAAATATCCGCTGGCAGAAGAGGGTTCGATTCTCAGCCGGTATGAACTTGGGACCAGACCGGAAATGACATAGGCGCCGGTCTGGTCGGTGGTGCCGCTCGCCGCCCAGTTGCCGGTGTGGCGGTCGACGAGATAGAGATAGACATTGGCAATCCCGGCACCGGTTATCCGGTCGGTGATCCTGCCGGTTACCTTGCCCCCCCTGACAAGGGCAGCATTGATGCCCGCTATCGTTTCAGGGGCTGTGACCGTCACACTGGCGGCATCTTCCTGAACGGTTGCGTTGCCATACCATTGGACAGCATAGCCTGCTGCGCTGAATCTGACTTTGTAGCTGCCGGTGGCGAGGCCGATGAAGCGGTAGGAACCGGCAGAATCGGTACCCGTTGAGGCGATCAATGTGTCGGAAAGGGCGTGATAGGCGTAAACGTAAACATTCTGGACGGCCATGCCGGTATCGCGGTCGATGACAACGCCCTGGATGGTGCCACCCATGGCCAGGGTTGCATCGATACCGGTGACAGTGGCCGGCGCGGTTACCGCCACCGTGTTTGCGGAGGAAGACCCGATCTGGTCGTTGTACCACTGCGTGGCATAACCGGAACCGCTCTGCGCCTGGAACCGGATATTGTAGTTGCCGGTTGAGAGTCCTTTGATGCTGTAATTCCCGCTGCTGTCCGTGTTGCCGGAGCCCTTCCAGGTGCCGGTGGCAGCGTCCTCGGCTGTTACGTAAACCGCTGATATCGCGACACCGGTAACCCTGTCGGTGACGGTACCGGAGATGATGCCCCCCTTGATCAGTCGGACATCGATGCCGCTGGTGGCGTTGGCTGTCGTAACCGCAATGCTGGCGGCACTCGACTGGCTCTCACCGCCGTACCACTGCTCCACATATTCCGATTTCCTGATGCGGATCTTGTAACTGCCGCTGGGGAGACCGGTTATGCCGTAGTGCCCGGTGCTGTCCGTCATGGCATAACCGATCCAGCTGCCGCTGGTGGCATCCAGAGCCTCTGCCGATGCACCGGCAATGATGGCACCGGTGGCGCTGTCGGTGACGAGGCCGTTGATGCTGCCACCCTTTACCAGGAGCGCATTGATGCCCGATGTCTGGTTGGGTGCGGTGACAGTGACGCTGTCGGCGGTGTTCAGGTCGCTTTTGCCGTTGAACCATTGGTCGATATAACCGGCCGCAGTGAATCTGATTTTGTAACTGCCGCTGAGCCCGTTGACACTGTACGCGCCGGTACTGTCCGTGGAGACGGATTTGATCCACGAACCGGTTGCGGCATCGTACACGATAATGCCCGCCGAAGGAATGCCAGCACCAGTGCCGCTGTCGGTGACGGTGCCGCTGATGCTCCCCCCTTTCCGCAGCGCAGCATTGATGCCGCTGGTGGTGGCGGCCGCCGCCACGTTGACGATGGTCGCCGTGGCCTGATCGGACGCGTTGCTGTACCATTGGCCCAGATAACCGTCATTGCCGTAATGCTGGAAACTGAGCTTATAGCTTCCCGGAACCAGACCGCCGATACTGTAGGCGCCAGTGCCATCCGTGTAGCCACTGCCGATATATTGGCCGGAGAGAGCGCTGAAGATGGTAACGTACACGTTTCCGACGGAAGTGCCGGTAGCGGCATCGGTGACGGTACCGGTGATGACGCCCCCCCGAGCCATTGCCACGTTGATCCCCGCGGTGTCATTGGGCGCGGTGACGGCAACGGTGGCGGCGGCGGAACGGTCCGTCTGGCCGTCGTACCACTGCCCCACATAACCGCTGAGAGAAAAATAGAGTTTATAGCTGCCCGACGGGAGGCCGGCAATCCGGTAGGCCCCGGTACTGTCCGTCAGGGCGTAGGCGGCCGTAACACCGGTAGCGGCGTTGTATGCGGTTGCGTACAGATTCGGGATGCCGGCACCGGTACCGCTATCAATGACCCGGCCGGAAATGGTGCCGACCAGGGTGAAGCTGGCCAGCCTGACCTCTTCCCGGTTGCCAAAGGTGTCCACGGAGTAGAAACGAAGACCTGCCGTGGCGTTGACGGCTATGGGGGCGGTGTAGGGAGTTGTCGGGGAGCAGCCGCCACCGAGGCACCAGAAGGTACCGGCGCAGCCGCTGCCTGAGCCGTCTCTGCAGGCAAGGGTCACGGTCTGGGGAACCGAGAAGGACCCCCCGGCCGGCGATGCCGTGGTGACCGGCGCAATGGTGTCGACCGTCCATTCGGCAACGGTCGCCGAGCTGATCTGTTGCTCGCGGCTGGAGGTCTTGCCGATGACGGCAATGGCATGGGTGCCGCCCCCCAGACCGGTCAGGCTGATGGGGGTGGCAACCGGGGTGTCGATGGTGGTGAAGTCGCCGCCGTCCAGGGCATAGCGATAGGAAACGATGTCGGTGCCACCGACGGAGATGGTTGCCCAGGTCTCCTGCGTGGCGCCGACCGGCACACCGGACAGGGTCGCCCTCACCCCGGCCGGATCGAATTCGTAGGCACCAATGTCGAGCGAGGCCACCCCCTGGCCGGTGCCGTCGACGATCCGGGGAAGACCGTCCAGGTCGGTGGCCGGCAGGGACGAGACGCCGTTGTCGCCGGCATCAATGGCCGGCGACCCGGAACGCAGGCCGTAGTAGCCGAATGCCGGGGCGATGAGCAGAGGATCGGCGGTGATGTTGCCGTTTACGCCGTTCTGGTCGGTGCAGGTGTCGCCATAGGCGGCTCCTGACGCGGAATAGACCGCATTGTGGCTGAACTCCAGCACTGCTGAATCGCTCAGGCTGCAGGAAACGGCTGTCCTGCTCCCTGCGGCCATGACGATATTGTTGGCAAAGAGGCCCAAGGGGATGTCAGTATCAATGTACACGACCGATCCTTGATCGCTGTTGTCGTCGAAGAGAGTGTTGCCAGCCAGAAGGGTATTATGCGTATCGATGCAGAAAAGAGCGCTTCCGTTCTTCGCCACGTTGTCCGCGATCAGGTTCTGGACGAGCCTGAGCCATGGTGACCCGATTGTCCAGACCCCCCCGCCGGATTGCAGGGCTGTATTATGCGTGACGACATTACCGCTGAGGGTTGCGTCGTTGCCATAGTATATGCTGATGCCGCCCCCCGCGTAGTCGCTGCTGTTGTCGGTGATGACATTGTCCAGGATTCGTGCCCCAACGGCCAGTTCCATGCCCAGGCCGCCGCCGTATAAGAGGCTGTGGTTGCGACTGATATGATTGTGCTGAATGAGGGGAGAACCGGAGAAGAGGTAGATGCCGGCCCCCTCGCTCGCGCTGTTGCCCGTAATCCTGTTGTTGCGGATCGTGGGGGAGGCTGAAGAGATATAGATGCCCCCGCCGTTCCCGTACGCCGGGGCGCTGGACCATGCCTTGCCGTTTCGTATGGTGAAGCCGTCGAGAATGCTGGTGAGGGACTCTCCCGTACTGAAGGTGATGACCGGACCCGCCAGGTTGCCATCGATGATGGTGACCTCAGCCCCGCCACTGCTGGAGACCGTGATCGCCTTCCCCTTGAAGTCGATGTTTTCCACGTAGGTGCCGGGTGCCACCAGGACGGTGTCGCCGTCGTTGGCCCCGTCGATGGCCGCCTGGATCGTCGACTGGTCGGCAGGTACGTTGATGGTGACCGGCAAAGCGGTGAGGATCGTGTACCGCTCGGTCTTCAGGTGTTCCTGGTTTAAGACCGTGTCCCGCGAGTAATATCTGAGGTAGGCAGAGGAGGAAACGTCGATCGGTCCGGCATACGGGGTGTTCGGGGAACAGGTTTGGCCAAGGCAGTAGTAGGTTGTGGAGCAACCGGTTCCCGTACCGTCGCTGCAGGCAAGGGCCACGCTCTGGGGAGCGGCATAGATGCCGTCGACGACGCTGGGCGTTGTGACCGGAGGATCGGGATCGATCGTATAGGAGACGGTGTTTACCGGCTCGCTGTTCCCGGCACGGTCGACCGAATAAAAGCGGAGATCGGTCGAAGAGTAGATCGGGACAAAACCGCTGAAAACCGTCGTCGGGGTGCAGCCGCTCCCGAGGCAATAATAGGTCGCAGCACACCCGCTCACGTCATTGCAGTACAGATACGGTGTGATCGGTCCATAGACACCGGTGCCATAACTGGCAGTCGTCGTGGGGGGGGTGGTGTCGAAGGTGTAGGCAGCGCTCTTCACGGCCTCGATATTGCCGGCCCCATCGACGGCAAAAAACTTGAGGGTGGTGGGGGTGCTGATGGTGATCGGCGTGCCGTACTGGCTGGATGCAGTCGTCGGAGTGGTGCCATCGGTGGTGTAGTAGATGGTGGCTGGTTCGTTTGTCGTCAGGGTCACGCTCTGGCTGGCATTGTACGGGCCGCCGGCAGGTGTGGCAGTGGTGACCGGCGGGGTAATGTCTATGGAGGTTCCCGCCTCGAAGCCGATCTGGTCCAGCCAGGCAGCATTGGCCCCCGTATAGAGGAACGCGCTGACCGCATATTCCCAACGCAGGGTGTGGCTACCCGCAGGGATGTCATAAGCCTTCTGTTGCCAGGCCACTTCGCCGCTGATGCTGGCCTGGGCGGTCCCGTCGATGCTGAACGTGAGCGGGCTGTAATATGACTGGGAGGAGACCTGCCACCAGAACCGGATGGCACCGGGACCGGTGACCGTGGTCTCCAGCCAGCTCGACTGGTTGCTGGCAACCGCGCCGCTCTGGTAGGCGATGCCGTCCCGGCTGACAGCTGCCTGGATAAACCATGGAGCCGTGCCGCCGGATGTGAAGACCAGATCGGTGGTCTCGGTGTTCACCAGCCAGGTGACGGCAGTTGCCGATGGCAGGAGTTGTTCCAGGCCCTGGGCATTTTTCCCCAGGACCACGATGCTGTGCAGGCCGTTTGCCAGGCCGGTCAGGGTGATGGGGGTGGCAACCGTGGCGTCGGTGCCGGTAAAGGCCCCCCCGTCCAATGCGTAACGGTAGGAGACCACGCCGGTGCCCCCGACGGTCAGGGTGAGCGAGTCGGTGGCCAGAAAGTCGGTCGGGATTCCCTGCAGACTCGCTATCGGGTAGGCGGGATCGAACTCGTAGGCGCCCATGTCGACCAGGGCCGTGCCGGTGCCGGTGCCGTCCACCAGCCGCGGCAGCCCCCCCAGATCCGTTGTCGGCAGAGACGGTGCCAGATTGTCCCCTGCATCGATGGCCGGCGAGCCGGGGCGCAGCCCATAGTAGCCCAGGGCTGCGTTGCTGAGTTGCGGATCGGCGGTGATATTGCCGTTGATGCTGTTCTGGTCGGTGCAGATGCCGGAGTAGGCGCTGCCGTCGGGCGTAAAGATCAGATTGTTCTTCAACTGCGGCGAGAGATTGTCATAGGCACTGTCACAGTACAGCGCTGCCTGTCCGGGCTTGGCCAGGACGATGTTGTTCATGAGCAGGGCATTGGCATCATAACCGCCCGCAAAGATGCCCCCGCCCAGTGCGGCGTCGTTGGCGGCAATGGTGTTGTTCACCAGAACAATGCCAGGGGCACTGGTGGGGGTCGACCAGTGGATGCCACCGCCACTGCCGGCGCTGTTGCCGGTGATCAGGTTCTGGATGATCTCCGGGCTGCTGGTGTTTACCATGGCGATTCCGCCGCCGTTATAGGTGGTGGTATTGTCGAGGATCCTGTTGCCCCGGATGACAAATTTACCGGAACCGTTTGAGTAGATTCCCCCGCCGGAGCCGTTCGATGCGTTGTTGCCGGAGATGGTGTTGTCGATCAATTGGGCTCCCGCAGCCCCATACAGAGAAATGCCGCCACCTCCATAGCCGCTGTTGTTGCTGGTTATGACGTTGTTGCGAATGAGTGGCGCGCCATTGGTCACGTAAATGCCGCCGCCGTCACTCGCGGTGTTGGCAGTGATCCTGTTGTTGCTGATCGTGGGAGAGGCAGAGGACATATAGATGCCTCCGCCACGACCATAGGTTGGATATGTCTGCCCTACATAGCCGTTCCTGAGGGTGAATCCGTCCAGGATGGTGGTTTGCGCTTCTCCCGTAATAAAGGCAGCCACCGCTCCTGCCTTGTTGCCATCGATGATGGTGACCTCAGCCCCGCCGGTACTGGCAACCGTGATCGCCTTCCCCTTGAAGTCGATGTTTTCCACGTAGGTGCCGGGTGCCACCAGGACGGTATCGCCGTCGTTGGCCCCGTCGATGGCGGCCTGGATCGTCGCCTGGTCGGCAGGTACGTAGATGCCGACCGGCGGAGCGGTGAGGATCGTGTACCGTTCGGTCTTTGTGCTCTCCCGGTTTAGAGCGACATCCAGCGAATAATAGTTGAGGTACGTGGAGGATGAGATGCTGATCGGCCCGGTGTACCGGGTAGATGGGTAACATCCTTTGCCGAGGCAGTAGGAGGTGACCGAACAACCGCTGCCCGTGCCGTCGCTGCACACCAGGCTCACGCTCTGAGTGGAGGAATAAATGCCGCTGCCGACCGTTGCCGTTGTCTCGGGCGGGGTCGCGTCGATGGTATAGGAGGCAGTGTTTACCGGTTCGCTGTTTCCGGACTGGTCGATGGAATAGAAGCGGAGATCGGTTGAGCTGGTGATATGGATGCTGTACGAAAAAGCGGTTACAGGCGTGCAGCCTGCACCCAGGCAGTAGTAAGTGGCGGCACAACCGCTGCCGGTGCCGTCGGAGCAGGATAGATAGACATACGGATTACCGTACGTGCCGCCAGCCGGGGTGGCAGTGGTTACCGGCGGGGTCACGTCGATGCTGCTCTCGGCCAGGACCGGCGCCACTGCCGCCATGACCATGAAGATCGCCAGTATCAGCCATTTCAGGCCGCTGGGCGGAGAAAAAGCCCCGTGCTTGATCCTCCCCGATTGCTCCCTGACGGTCCACATGGCGCATCTCATTGCATGACTCCTTTATTACGAAGAAAAATTTCCAAACGGTTTTCCGGGGATAGCCGGACATGTGCCGTCTGGGGAAAAAACGAGCGCTCTCACCTGCTGTGCCGCATCCCGTCTGCTATTGCACATTTGTTTTTTCGCGAAAAGAGAATCTGTCGCCTGGCCACCGCAACAAAAAAGCCGCACCGGTCAGCTCTCAACTGACCGGTGCGGCCCTGAATCCTCCGGGAATTGCGTCTTGCCCTCGCATCCTTACCTCATCACATAGACAGTGAAACAGCAAGGATTATTACACCAGATATTCCCTCTTTGCAACGACAATTATGGCCTGTTATGTCATTGCAGCAGCCATGTATGGCAAAGCAGCAAGTATCTCTGGAGTTACCAGAAAAGACGGTATCGTTGTGTCATCCAATGCCACGAATCATGAAAAATAATCATGTATCTTCATGCACGTAATGACATATGTTTCAGACTCAAGCTGGCATCGTATTGCCCGGTTTTACCTGGTTGTTCTGCTGGATGAAGACGAACTTCCCCTGCTGCTTACGGCAGAGGCGCAAAACTGGTAAAGAGGTAATCGTTCCCCTTCACCGGCGTATGGCAGCCAAAACACTCCTGGACAAAACCGGCGTCCTTGCCGTACGGCTTCAGGCCGTTCCCGACGAAACGGGCGAATCCCCAGCCGCCGGTCGCCTGGTACTTGGCCGCATCCTTGACCATGAACTCGACCTGGTAGAAGGCATCCGGTTCGGTGGCAACCGGGAATTTGGGGTGTTTTTTGATCGTCCAGGCGATCTTGGCGAGCACCGCGCCGTCGGGCATCGGCCGGACCTTGGCGCGCATTGCCTGGTAGGCGATCGGATTGCCGAGGATGACGCGGATCTGCTTCTTGTCCTCGCGGTAGGAAGGGGCGATGACCTGCCAGGTCTGGTAATCCTCGAACAGGGCGATCCCGCTGGGGGCGACCGGCGCGCTGGCGGCGGAGGAGGCAACCGGGAGGCACAGCAGGGCGAGGAATGCGACAAGGACTCGTTTCATGATCGATCTCCTTTTCCGTAGGCAGTGGTGATGTAGTCGACGATGATCCTGGCGTTCTCTTCGTTGATCGGCGCGCCATAGACCTTGACCATCTTGGCGACCTCGGCCTGCCATCTGGCCTTCGGGAATTTCTGCTGGGTGGTGATGTAATCGAGGCTGTGGCAGATGGCACAGTAGCTCCGGGTGAGCTCCATCCCCTTCCCTTTCTTCAGGGTCACCGTCGGAGCCGGCAGCGTGATGCTCCGCTTGGAACCGTCGATGACCAGCCCCTTCTCCGCTGCGCCGGCAGATGCCGCACAACAGGCGATGATCAGCATGACCGCAATCGGTTTCATTCTCCCTCCCTACACGACCACGAAGTGGTGCTGTTCGATCTTGTTCCAGAGGTACCCGCTGGGATTCCAGAGGCTCTGCAGCGGTTGCGACTCGCCGATGCTGTTGATCGCCCGGACCATGACCGCATGGCTCCCCGGCATCTGCGGCTGCCAGGGGTAATGCCACTGGATCCAGGAGTAACGGCCGAGGTCTTTGCCGAGCCGGGCCGGGCGCCAGGTCTCGCCGGCATCCACCGACACGAGCACCTCTTTGACGCTGTACCCCCCGGAAAAGGCCAGCCCCATCAGTTCGACCGACTGCCCCGCCTTCAGGCGGGTGCCGTCCTCAGGATCGATCAGCAGGGAGCGGGTCGTCATGCGGTTGATGGGGATGGTTTTCGCGGGTGTCGCGCCCGGCTCGACGCAGCCGCAGGGGGTGTCGGGAATGCGGTAGGCGGACTTCTTCCAGAAGCCTTCAAACGGCTGGGACAGAACCTCGATGTCCGAGAGGGACTTGACCCAGTAGGATGCATACCACCCCGGCACGACCAGCCGGACCGGGAAACCGTTCAGCATCGGCAGCTCCTGGCCGTTCATCTCGTAGGCGACGATGATGTCGTCCTCCAGCATCTTGTCGAGCGGCAGGGCCTTGGCAAAGGGTGGCACCGACGGGATCGGCGGCTTGTCGAGCCCGGCAAAAACCACGTCGACCGCGCCCGGCCTGAGTCCGGCGGCATGGAGGAGATCCCTGAGCCGCACCCCGCCCCAGACGGCATTCCCCATGGAGCCGTTCAGCCACTGGCCACCGAATACCGGCGGCTCGAAAAAACTCCTGCCGTTGCCGGCGCACTGCATGACCGCGGTGTACCCGACCTTTTCGAATTTTTTCAGGTCATCGAGGGAGAGCGAGAGCTCCTTTTCGACAGCCCCGTGCACCTTCAGGCGCCAGGTAGCAAGATCGACCGAGGTGGGGATGTTGGCGAGGTGCCAGCGCACGAACATCGCCTCGTTGGGGGTAATCAGCTCCTTGAAATATCTAAGGGGGGTTTCGAGTTGCGGCGGACGCGACGTGAGCAGGAGCAGGTCGGCCTTCTCCGGGTAACCGACCAGCCTTCGCTCCCCGGCGTACAGGACCGGCGGAATGGTCCCCGTGGCTGCCAGGGCGGTCGTGATGCCGACGGTCTTCAGAAAATCCCTGCGGGTAAGGTCCTGGAACTTCATGGCGTGCCCCCTTGGCATGGTAGTCATCGCAAGAGCCGTAACCTGACGAAATCAGGATAAGTGTACCGCAATTTCCGGCAGTGTGAACTCTTTGACAGCCTGATGCAATTGGAGACATTGCCCTTCTTTGTCAGCTTCCTTCTTTGAAGGTAAGACCGTCGGCGCCGACCGTAACCGGGTAAGATTTGCTAACGCCGCCGTTCGTAATCTTCGCCACTACGGCTGGGTCGCCACAGTCAACGTTCCCTCCCTTCACATCTACCGCCGGACCATATGACGGAGTCACTGAACACTCGTACTTGCAATTGTTTTTCGCCTTCTTCGCACCGTCGAAGCATTCGTCGAACTTTACTTCCGCTTCGTGCAAGTGGTGACTGTTTTCGGCCGGTGTGCCGGGTACGATATTCTTGTCCGCCGCGCCTCCCAGTCCACCCCAACGCCTATTGACGACATGAAGCTGCGTTGCGTTGTGTCCACCCTTCTTGTTCGTCAACCACCCCTCCCACGCTGCAGGCGCTTTGGTAGCCGTGCCCGTGGCAGGCATTACCTCGCCGGCCAGAAACTCAACGGAATTATGGGTGCATTCCTCGAACGTTCGCGTATTCGCCTTCCCCGTCACGGTGACAGTTCTCGTCGTGCTTGGCCCGTATGTGTAACATTGAATTGTATTTGCCTGATTGCTCATGGACCCGGCGTTGGCTTGGTGGACCTCACCCGGCGCCTCCCCGAGCTGTGCGACACCGCCGAATATTCCTTGCAACAGCCTGCGCTGAGCGATCATCCGGGGGCTGTTGTCGATGCGGGCGGCTATTCCCGTTTGCGCCGGGGGCTGCGCGAGTCGCCCTTGCGCCACATGGCTTGCACTTGTTGCGGTATCGCGACCGGCTTGTTCTTTCTGAATTCGTTCCATAGTAGCCCCCTTTCGGAACTTCTCCTATTCACAGCTAAATATTCACCGCGACAAACAGGTCCTGATGCGAACTCATTGTGATATCGATGCGTTTGCATGTTTGCATGACCCCGGCCCCCCTGACCCCGGCCCCCCTAATAAGGTGCTGCCGATTGACCGCAGACCCGAAAGTTATGACTTTGCATGTTTGCGCGCGTCTGTTATAAACCACTCAAGCATCTGCCAGTTAGTTAGTTTTGAAGTCTCGTTTCCCATGCTTTTCCGAATTTGCAAAAGAAATGACCCAAGCAATGACAACATCGACTTTAGGTGTTCTTCAGTAGCCTGAGGATTTTCCTCCTGAGAAAAGAAAAACTGCATCAAGTCATTATAAGCTTGGACTACTTCGTCGGAGCCAACAAGCGCAAGTTTAAACGCTTGTCGCCTATAATCGAGTGATAGCAGTTTTCCTAAAGCGACATCATTTTTATCTTTTCCTTTGTTTTGTTTGTCATGCTGCCAGGCCATATCTGATGTAAGAAGGATTATGAATGGCTCTAGGATCTGGTTGTAAATTTCGATCCTTTTTTCCCGTAGTTTATCTTCAAGATCATGCTGTCGTTCTTGGTTCCTTCGTATTGTCCAGCCTATTCCGGTTAATAATAGGACCAAGAGTGGCGTAGCAACTGCGCCAACCGCGGTCACATAGTCGATCCAATGCTTTTCAGGCATTATGATTCCTTTCTTGCATAACGGTTCCACTGGTGACCCGGCGCAGGTTTATCGCGACCGGGGCCACTGGTCTCGTTGGGACACCGATCTCAATTTCCCACTTTCAAGGGTAGACCGCCTTCCTTACCCATAAACTATCCTAATTCAGCTTTAAGTATATTGTTCACCTCAATACCGATCTCGATTATCTTATCCTTCAATTTTACAAATTCAGTCGTAACAAAATCATCCGACCACTTCTCGGGATAAGGCTCGCCTCTGTATTCGAACGAAGGTATCTTGAGGCCGTGCGCTTTCTCTCCCTCTTCGATCTGCATCTTGAATGTGTATTTTACTGGCACGAAAAATATGTGCTTCTGGTTGTTCACGAAAGACAGCAAGTATTTGTATTCGTCATAGTCCAGAAGCTCATCCAGTTTATTGAAAAGATCATGGTATTCCGCGACGTTTTTTCTCACTTTGTTTATCGTGACATCATTCACAACGATCTTTAAATCGAGAGCACAGTTGATTACCTGGGCCATGATATCGATAATGGCATGGATTGAGTAGGCGCAAGCAACGACGTGCGCTTCAGCTTTCCAGGAATTGTTATGAAACTGTGCGGATTTATCCCGCGTTTCTTCGTCAATGTTCGCGGTCATAATTCCGAACATCAGTTCGAACCCGTAGACGTATGACTGGTCCTCGGAAATATGTTCAAAAAGCACCTTCAGCAATTCCCGTGATTCCAATGAATGATACGCCGCTATGTTGATTTTTTTTGTGACTGATTCGAGATATACAGCGAGGCGTGTTGATGCCGCTAATCCATATTTCCTTGTTGCAAGATTTCCCAGCTCTTCCAAGTTCCACGTCAAAATATCAGCCATAGCCCCCTCACAAACCTCCTGCACCGGAGTGAATCTGCTTCACTCAGTCCTTGACCAAATTGCTCATCTGCTTAACAACGTGCATATACATTTGCAGAAAGGATCACGCCAGGGTCAGGGTCACAGGGTCCGCCAACTTGCCAAGTTGAATCCCCCTCAAAACGTCGACTGCTGCATCTTTCTCTTCCCCGCCTCGGCCTGGACACGGTCGATGAGCTGCTTGTCGAAGCTGTCGGATGGGAAGGTTCCCGGTCGGGGTTTGCCGCTGCGGTCGGGTCGGGCAGACCCGTGGGGCACCTCGTTCGTGCCCTGACGGGAAGACCGGACGCAAAAAAGCCGCGCCGGTCAGCTCCTCGCTGACCGATGCGGCCATAAATCCTTCGGGTAGTGCTGCTTTCGCCCCCGCATCCTCACCCCATTACATAAACAGTGAAATTACAAGGAGTACTACACCATATGGTCACATATTACAAGGGCAATTACCGGCAGTTCTGACATTGCTGCTGCCTGTTTCCCCAAAGCAGCAATGATTGACGGCTGTTATACAAGAAACCAACATCGCTGTGTCATCATCTCCCATAAAACATGAGAGAATATCATATGCCATGATGCACATTATCAAAAAACTACGATACTCCCTTGACCCATTACCGCCTTCACTCCACCGGCTCCACCCTCCCCTCGAAGATCACCGTGTCCCCCTTGAAAAACCGGGCAGCCCCCTGGTGTTCCCAGAAGGTCTCGTTGCCGTTGCTGTAGCGGGCGCCCGAGGCGGAGGGCGCCGCCGGCAGGGTAACCATCTGCCCGTCCGGCAGGGTGACGTTCACCAGGTCCCGGTCCAGGTCAAAGGTGGCCCTGGCCGTTTTCCCGTCGGCGGAGTGGTAGACGGCAGATGTTGTGCGCGACTCGGCCACGACCACGACCTGCAGGTCAAAGCGCTCCAGTGGCGGCAGCCCCTTTTCCCACGGGCGGCGATAGACCAGTTGGACAGCCGTTGAACCGGCAGCTCGGGCACTGAAGCGGAAGGTGTATTTCCCGCCTGCGCCGGAAAGCGCGGAATCGGCGACATAGGCCGGCTCGGGATCGGGTGCCAGCACGGCCCGGTCGACTTCAGTCAGTTCCCAGGCATAGCCGGTAGTCGGATTGCCGCCCAGGGTGATGGAGACGACCTCTCCCACCGGAACGGTAACGCTCCGGCCGCTGTCCTGCCCGGTCAGATCGAGGGCCGGGGCACTGTCGACAGTGAGCGCCAGCAGCACGAAAATGATCGGAAATATCCGGGGCATCCGCATTCCTTCCTCCTCGCCCCCCTACAGAGCCGCCTTCGCCGCCTGTTCAAGCGCCTTCATCGCCGCTTTCACCGCTTTTTGGATGGTCACCTTGCTGCAGACCCTGACCATTGCCCCGCCAGCGGCAAAGGCATCACGTTCGCTCTCCAGCTGATCCCTGAATTCTTCCTCGTTGATGGCGCCGGAGATGTAGGCCTGCGCGATCTTCTCCAGGGCAGCCTGCTCGTCGGCCAGCACCTGCTCCATGACCTCCTTCACCTTGGGCCATTCGTCCCGGAAAACGCCTTCCGCCGCGGACAGCATATCCTTCGCAACCGTGTTGATGTCAAAGCCCATGGTCTCCCCTCCTCTCAGTCAGTCGGCCTCTTTGCCCCTTCCGCCCTGGCCGCGTATTCGAACATCCTCCGGAAGCGGTCCCGGTCGAGTTCGGCGATCGCGTCCTTGTAGGCATCCGTCTTCTTGTGCCGCTCCCGGCATTTCTGCCACTGGTCAAGGATCTTCTGTGCAATCTCGGTGGAGTCCTCGTTGAGCTTCCGGACCTTGTTCCGCAGCACCAGGGAACGGAGGTCCCCCTCGATGTCGCGGTATTCCGCGGCAAAGACCGCATAGCTGCGCCGCTCTTCAGGGGTGTCCTGCAGCTCGGAGTAGAACTGGTCGACCCGCTGCGCATCGGCAAAGATCAGCTCTTCGGTCCTGGCATCGTAGGGCGCCACCAGCTGCAACGCACACCCCGCCGAGAGTAGTGACAAGAGCACGAGGAAACAGGCAACAACACCGGCTTTCATTGGCAATCGCATTCGCTTCATGGCTTCTCCTCTCTGTAGGCGGGGTCAGCAGACGTTCTGGTCAGATGATCGGTCATCGGTTCCCGGACAGGGACAGGTACCCCGGAGCGACGGCATCCCTGTCAGATCCCCCCAGATATTTCCCGAGCTTTTTCCCGTTGGCCTGCAGGTAGCCGGAGAGTCGCGCCTCGTAATCCCATTGCGCCCTGGCTTTGGCATTGCCGTCAAGATACGATCTGCATGGCTCGGGAGGATCGGGACTGCCAAGGGGAAGACCGGCGCACTGATCCACGGCTTTTTCCGCTGCCAGGTCCAACCAGAGTGCATCCCCGGAGATAAAACTGTACTGGAGGCTCTCGCGCGCCAGCCGTTTCAGATCGGCGAGGGTCAAGCCGTATCTCTTGAATCCGTAGACCCATTCGCCGGTGTAATCGGCATGGGAGACCCCTTCGTCGTCGGTGGCAAAGGCGGTCGGGACGCCAAGGCTCCGATACTGCCGAAACGGATGGTTATCCCCTGCCACACCCAGGATCTGGGCGTTGCTGGTGAACATGATCTCCACCAGGGCGTTCTTGCTCCTCATCAGCCCGGCTACCTCGGCTTTGTCCGTATCGCTCAGGAAGGCGAATGAAACGCCATGGCCGATCCGCTTCGCCCCTGCCTGCAGGGAGCCGGCAAGGTGGTCCTTGAGGGCCGGATTGCCGACCCCGACGAAACAGGGGGTGAGCTCGCCCGCATGCAGGGCGATATTGGCACTGGGCAGTATCTTGTGGAAGTACCCGAATATCTGCATCTGGGTGGCAAAGCTCTGCATCGAGACAGTCGCATCCTCGCCGCTTAAGAGATTCACCCCTGCCACGCGGCTGTCGGTCGAGGCGAGCAGCATGGAAAATGCCGTCTGGGTGAAGATCTTGGCCAGGTCGGGACTGCCATCCTTTCTGGCCGCATTCCGGTTCACCGCAGCCAGGAAGGCGTACGAAACGCCGCAGGCCGGGTCTCTCCCTGCGGCTCCGCACCGGAGAAGGGCATTGGTCTTGTTCCGGAACAGGGTGATGTCGTTCTGCGCCCCTGCTACCGCGTCCTTCAACCCCACGCTCAGCAGGAAATCGTACATGGCGGCATAGTTGTCGCCCTTTTCAAATGAGGCGTTATCCGGATATTTCTGCCGCAACAGGTTGGTGAGGGTATTGACTGCCTGGGACTGAAACGAGAGCATGGTTTCCACGTACGACACCGTGTCCTTGTGCGCCTGCTGCAGCAACCGGGCAAGCATCGGTGCCGTATTGCAGGGGCTGCCGGAGATCGCGCCAAACCTGCCGAAGGTAGCGAAAAACTGGTCGTGTCCCGCCTGGGTATCGGGATAATCGAACTGATACATGGAAAGCGACCGGACAATCTTCTGCCGGTCCGCGGCATCCGCCTGTACCAATGGCTTGAAGCCGTCGGTGCAGGCGCCGGATGGACCGGCAGCGGCGATGGTGTACATGGACGGGGCGATGCGGTCCGGCCCATAGCAGTCGCCATCCGCTTTGCCCAGGGCGATGTACTCTTCCGGCATCATTGTACCGGAGAGATGGTTGTGGATATCGGCCCCCTTGGGAAACCGGCGCAAGGCCTCCACCAGATCGGGCTGATGCTTGCCTGTTTCGCGGATCAGGTCGAAATAATCGACGACCGCGGTATTGGCCTGGTCACAACTGATGGCTACGGCTGATGCCTGTGCCGGCGGCGCGGCATAATCCAGTTCAACGGCACAGGCCGCCTGCCCGCCCTGAAGAGCAAACAAAAGCAGCAGACAGAGCGAACCGGCTGCACTACGTTTTCCGATCATGATTTCTCCGATATTCATGTGGCGCCGGGTTACCCGACCGCTGCCCCACAGGCAGCATGCCCCTGCTTCTCCAGCGTGGCACTGACCATAAACGATTCTCCTTCGGCGGCAAAATGAAGCGTGAACGAATCCGCGGGATTCCCCGCAGCAACGGAGTATTCCTTGCCGGACACCACCGAAGGGGTGGAGAGTCGGATGTCGGCTCCGCCACAGGAGAGATGCTGCTTCAAGGACCCGGCAGCCATGTTGGCGATCTCACCGATTGCATCGCGCACATCGTCGTCGAATTCCTTCACTTCCATCCCCAGCATGCCTGAGGTAAAGACCATTGCCAGGTTCAGGGGGGCATGCAGGCAGACCAGGCCATTATAGGTGCCTGCCAGGCCGACCATGGCAGTGACGCAATTTTCGAAACTGATTGGCGGATGATCCTGCCGCGGCAGGTGCTGCAGGTCGTCCATCCCCACCATGGTGCTGAACACCTCCTGGATGTTGCTGGTCATGCGGCTGGTCAGTTCGTCTTCGGTAAATCCCAGCGATTCGATAACAGCCTGGTTGAGAGCCATGAAATCCTCCTTGCGTGGCGACATAACAACTGTTTGGCAGTACAGATATCCCTGTCGTGGTGGGCTCCATGCACGACATAACTATTTAAAAAACAATGACACTATTACAATTTTCACGTATTGACAATAACAGCTACAGATGCACTGTTTCTATTACGCTTTTACTGTAATCATTTTCATGGTTCCTTATACCACATAAAATTGCATTTTCTAATGTAGTCAGTCATTTCATTTATGCTGGATGCTTATATTTAATGAGAATGTTGTCTTGGGCTTTGCCCGCCAGTGTGCCATGTATGTGTCTGTTATGTGAAAACGTGCCGTTCTGCCATGAACGGCACCAAGCCGATGCTGCACCCGGACGGGCTCTCCTGCCTGTTGGCAGGCATCGAAAAAAACAGCGGGGCAACCAGGGAAAATTAGAGTGACCTCCTTCCTGAGCTGTCCCGCTCTCCCTGAAACTCTCCCGGACCGGCACCAACGGCATACCGAGCGGCAAAATACTGCGATACCGCGAGCTAGTACCGTCATATCAAGCAGATTGTGCATGCAGCGCTATATATGTCTATTTTGTAAAGACAATATTGCAGATTGTCAGAATATTTTACACTTTCATATAAAGGCCGGATTTTACTGAATTATCGGGTGTGACAGGGATAATTTTCAGATTTAATAGAATTATTGTTATGCAACTATCCGTATTACAATAGTTTTATTTTCTAAGCCCTGTTATGTTACAGAATGTATTTACCTCACTCATCCAAACTCCCTTCCAGACAAGCCAGCAGACACATGGTAATCTCGCCACATATATTCCTTGCAAATCAAATAATTAGCATTCGCATCACTTGCTGAGCGCAGTAACAGCCTGCCTTCAGGCCATAGCCCTTTTGTCGGATTATATTACACACCTTTTGCCCTAGCCTTATTTATCTAATAATTTTGATACGTTAAACAAAGGTATGTTTTTTGCTAAGAATTTATTAATACTAAAGGGTCTGTCCTGAATTTTTTTCAAGTGGAATTAAGAAGACTACTCAGGAGAGAAAGGAGCACGACAATGTTGAGAATGAAATGTGTTGTGGGGATGATGAGTCTGCTGATCGTGGCATTTGCATCGCCCGGCTGGTCCGGATATGGCAGCGGGAGTGGCAGCGGTAGTGGAAGTGGTAGCGCATCAACCCTGACCCAGAGTTCATCTACGACCAGTGTCGATGAAGACTCTGACCGACCGGATTATGCAGGGACTCAGGGGAGTGAAAACAAGCCGGGGAGCGGTAACACCGAACCGGGAATCAGCATGGGCGACCTGTACGGCGATCTTTACATCATCGTCCGGGACGAGAATGGCGCGCCGATCCTGTACCAATGGGTCTGGGAAAATGGAGTGCCGGTCAGTTATTACGTCTCCGCAACCGGCTTTGTGCAGCCGATTGCCATTGCGGGGAGCCTGCCGCAATTCAACGACCTGGTCCCCCTGGACATCGAAGGTGAAATCCCCGATGCCTACGCTGCATATACCCAGGAGGTTGACTTCGGCCGTCTCAATGCTGCCAGGGCTCCGCAGGCATTCCTCGACCGGGCCTATACCGAGGCGATCAATGCCATCAATGCCGCCGATACGGTAACCACCGACCCGTCCGGGCGGCTGCTTTTGATCAATGACGGTGAGGAAAAGGCCATCGATGCACCCCGGGAAAACCTGGCACTCTACCAGAAGCTGATGAAAAACGGCTACCTCACGGGATTGACCCGGAGCGCCGCCGATCTGGGCTCCCTGGCGCATCTGCTGCCGGCTGACCCGGCGGTCGCCGAAACGCCCGACGGAAGCGACCTGCAACTGGCAGCCGCTTTTATTGCCGCTGCCGGCGACAAAACCGGTTCAGTCAATATCGACCTGGTGGTCTACCTCAATTCCATCCTCGGCATCAACGGCACCAGCGGCACCGATTATTTCAATTTCACCGGTTTCGCCTACCAGCGACAGCACCGCCACGGCACGACCCGCGCCCAGGTCCTGCTCGGCCCCTATGCCTACCCGCAGGGAGGGATCTGCTTCACCGTCGGCTGGGTCAACATCATGGGCAAGGTCTTCGGCGAGCAGGATGCACAGGGTTTCAACGCACGGGGCTTTGCGAAAGCGAGTGACGATGCCCTGAAGATTATCGCCTACATTCACAACTGGGCAGTACCCGAATACGACGAATAAGCGGCACCGTTTCGAGCAGCTGAAAAGCCGGCCGGGGTTCCGTATCCCTGCCGGCTTTTTCTATGCAAGCGGTCAAAAAGGAGCAACTTCCCCCGATATTCCCCACCCCCCCTCCCCGCAAAACGTATACAAACAAGACATTATACGTCACAACACTCATACTTCCTATCATACCAAGGCCTTACAGCGCAAAAGACCTGTAAAACGCCGTTTCACAACGTTTTACGAAAAATTAGCTGCTTGACACCGATTCACGCAATTGTAATATATTAATTCAGTAGGCCTAATGGCCTTTTGCTCACCAATCCGCTATGGGAACATGCATCACTTGTCGCTCCCTTCCGACCATTCCGGGACGAAGGCCGAGACAGGCAAGATCACATCTGAAGGAGGCACTATGTTGGAAAGGCCGAAAAAAAGGTACACAGCGGTAACGGCTACACTGTTCGGCATGCTGGCGCTGTTGGCGCTGGCAATGTGGGGATGCGGAACCAGCGGGTACGACAACCCCAATGCCGGCATCACCACGACCCAGACCCCCACGGCCCTCATCGAGGCTGCCACGCTCAAGCAGTGGGTGGACGAGGGGAAGGTCAACAACCAGGATACGGCAACCCGTGACAAGGTCGTTGTCCTGGAGGTCACCACCTCGGCCGCCTATGCGACCTCCCACATCCCCGGCTCGCTGCTGATGAACTCCGGCGGCGAACTGACCATGACGCGCCTGGAAGGGGTCGCCCCCATCTCGACCATGATCCTCGACGGCAACACCATGGATACCCTGATCAAGAAATCCGGCATCAATGGCAACACTACCGTCGTTTTCTCAGTCAGCAAAAACGGGAGCTGGATGAACATCGCCAGGGCCTATTTCACCTTCCGCTATTGGGGCTTCCCCAAGGAGCGGCTGAAGGTCCTGAACGGCGGCGACAATGCCTGGGAGGACGCCGGCAACACCCTGGACGCCGTCGCCCCGACCGTGGCCGCCTCCACCTACAGCGTTCGTAGCAATGCAGCCATGCAGACCGACCTGCGCTACTCCATCGGCCAGATGATCAAGCTGGTTGACGATATCAACCTCGGCACGGTCACCACCGCAGCGACGGGCGTCTCCATCCTCGACGTCCGCGGCGGCGCTCCGACCACCTACGTGGCCAACGCCACTGTCGACGATTTCGCCCAGTACGGCGATGCCATTGCCGGTAAAACCACCAGGTTCAAGTCGATTGCCGACCTGACGACCCGCCTGACCGCCATGGGGGTCACCAGCGCCAAGAGCCGGACCTATGTCTACTGCGCCTCCGGCATGCGCGCCGCCGTCCCCTTCTTTGTCCTCGACGGCGTCATGGGCTGGCCGGTCACCATGTATGACGGCTCCTGGAACCAGTGGAGCGCCTATACCACGGCCAATCTTCCCAACAGTGCCACCGCTGCCTGGCGCATCGACACCAACACCAGCGGCACGACGCTCCCCCGCACCACCGGTTCCTCCCTGACCGGCACCCTGACCCTCGATCCGGCTTCGAGCATCATGTACACCTCCATCACCGACCCCCGCGCCAACCAGATCCTGAACGACGACGTCAACTACTTCAATGCGGGCACGACAACGACTACTTCCTCCGGCGGATCGTCGGGCGGCTCCTCATCGGGATGCTGATGCAGCTGCAGAACCTGAAATCGTTCATTAATTCCATTCCAGATAAAGGAGACATCATGAAACGTACGACCTCCGTCATGCTCGGCACCCTGCTCGTCGGCACGGCTCTCTGGTGCGGCCCGGCCTTTGCCGGCCCCCAGATGACGTTCGGCCCCAACGATGAGGGGATGCTCCAGCTCGACTACAAGGGACAGTTCCAGATGGCAGTCCGTGACAACGGCTCGGGAGCCGACCAGAACGGCGAGACCATGTCGTTCAACTTCCGCCGCAACCGCCTGGCCCTGATGGGCGCCTACGGCGACATGTTCACCCTCTACGTCCAGACCGAGTACGTCGATTCCCAGAATCTCTCCCTCCCCTTCCAGGTGAGCGAGAACAGGGCAAACAAGGAATTCACCATCCTGGATGCGGCGCTCCGTTTCAATTTCCACGACTCCTTCAAGGTGACGGCCGGCAAGTTCAAGTACAACTTCACCCGTGAAAACCTGGATGCCTGCGAAACCCCGCTCACCCTGGACCGCTCGCTGTTCATCCGCGCCAACGAGAGCACCAGGGACACCGGCGTGGCCGTATGGGGCAACTTCCTCGACGGCATGTTCCAGTACCGGGCAGACGTGATGGAAGGGCGCACCGCAACCGACGCTTCAGCTCCGCAGCCCCAGTCCAGCTACCGCTACGGCGTGCGCGGCCACATCTCCCTGCTCGACCCGGAAAAGGACTACGGCTACAAAGGGACCTACCTGGGCAAGAAAAAGGTCCTGACCATCGGCGGCGCCTATCAGTATGAGCCGCGAGTCGCCTATTCGGACACCGTGGCCAAGACCGGCGAAAAGAACTACCATGGCTACACCGCCGATATCTTCTTCGAGTACCCGGTTGAAGCGATCGGTACGGTCACGGCCTCCATGGCCTATGAGGATGCGGACTTCGGCGACGCCTACAAGGGAGCCAACCCCGATCCGGTCGCCTTCGGCCTCAACGGCCAGAAGAACGGCTGGTACGCGAAGGCCGGCTATATGCTCCCCAACCTGCCGCTGCAGTTCTTCGGCCGCTATGAGAAGTGGTCCTTTGCCAATCTGCAGCTGAACGGCGTCGATGCCTTCAACCAGAAGATCGACTGGTACGGCATGGGCGCCAACTACTACTTCCGCGACCAGAACCTGAAGCTCACCTTCGAATACTCCAAGACCGATTTCGCTGTCGAAAACAGCGAGAGCAAGGACTTCAACATGTTCGTAACGGCACTGCAGGTGATTTTCTAGTCACCGGCAGCAGCACCTGTCTGCAACGGCAGGCAGGCTCACAACAGCGCAGCACAAAAAACGGCGCTTTCATCCACGGATGGAAGCGCCGTTTTTCATGTATGGCAGGGGATCTTACCCTCCCTCGCCCCAAAGCCGTTCGCGCAGGCCGGAGCTGCGGCTGACCCGGCGGGAGACCGCGGCGATGAAGGCTGCCGGATCGCCCCAGATCTCCACCCTCCTCTTGGCGCGGGTGATGGCGGTGTAGACCAGCTCGCGGGTGAGAAGCTCCGGAGCGCCGGGGGGGAGGAGCAGGAGCAGGGTGTCGAACTCGCTCCCCTGGCTCTTGTGGACGGTCATGGCAAAGACCGTCTCGTGCGGCGGAAGCCGCAGCGGCGAGAGATGCCGCACCCCGCCGTCGGGAGCGGGAAACCAGGCTGCCACGCCCTCCCCGGCCGGTCCGGTGGCGATCACGCCGATGTCGCCGTTGAAGAGGCGCAGCTGGTGGTCGTTGCGGGTCACCAGGAGCGGTCGGTGGCCGTACCAGGGGGACCCGGCAACATGGCGGCCGGCAAGCCCCAGGGCTCGCTCGGCAAGCGTGTTCAGCGCTGCAACACCATACGGTCCCTGGCGGAAGGGGGAGAGGAGCCGGAAGGCGGAGAGCCGCTCCAGACAGGCAGCCGGGTCAACGGCGGCCAGGTAGTCGCAATAGCCCTCTGCAAGCCGCTCCTTGAGGAGTGCAGCCAGCCCGGCCGGAGGCGGCAGGTCGCGCCAGCCGATGTCGCCATGCCCACCCGCACGCATGAGCTCAAGCGCTGCCTCGCCCTCCCCTTCGTTCACCAGCCGGCTCAGGGCAGCGATCCCGCTGGCAGCGGCAAAGCGGTGGCTGGTCTTGAGCGTCACCACCGCATCGCACAGGGGTGGCGCAGCCGCAACCGTTACGGGCAGGGTTATTCCAGCCGATGCGGCGGATGCGGCAGCCTCTGGAGAGAATCGTTCCAGGAAAGCGGGATGGCAGATATCGCCGAGCACCGCGCCCGCCTCCACCGAGGCGAGCTGGTCCCGGTCGCCGAGCAGGATCAGCCGGCACTCCGGCGCCAGGGCGTCCAGCAGCCTGGCCATCAGCGGCAGGTCGACCATGGAGGCCTCGTCCACCACCACCACCTCGAAGGGAAGCGGGTTGCCGCCATGGTGGCGGAAGGAGACCGATCCGGGAACGGCGCCGAGCAGGCGATGGATGGTCGATGCCTCGGCAGGGATGCGCGCCGCGGTCTCCGCTGCCAGGGGAAGCCGCTCCCGGGCCTGGGAGACCGCCTCCTTGAGCCGGCCGGCCGCCTTGCCGGTGGGGGCGGCCAGGGCGATCCGAAGCGGCCGGTCGCCGGAGAGCTCCGAAAGGAGCGCCAGCACCTTCACCACCGTGGTGGTCTTGCCGGTCCCCGGTCCGCCGGCAATGACCGCGAGGGAGCGGGTGACGGCCATCCAGGCGGCGACACGCTGCCAGTCAGGGCCGGTATCCGGCCGTTGCGGCGGGAAGAGCAGATCGAGCCCGCGGCAGAGCCCTGCCGGGTCGAAATCGGGATGCACGGTCAAGGCCCGTTCCTGCAACCGGTCCGCCAGTTCCTTTTCGTAGCGCCAGTAGCGGTGGAGATAGAGCCGGTTGCTCCGGTCCAGCACCAGCGGTGCCGTCTCTCCGGGCGTCCCGACCACGGCGAAACGCCGCAGTTCCTCCCCCCACTCCCCGGCATCCTGCCACGGCTCCCCCTTCTTCGCAACGTTCCAGTCAAAGGCCAGCTGTCCCGTTCCCTGAGCCTCGGGACCGGGTCTGCTGTTGTCGGGGAGACTGTCGGGGATGGCTGCCTGCCGCGCCGCAGCCTCTGCCGCCTCGCCGGCTACAGCCTGCAGGTCCAGGCAGACGCTGCCGTCGGCGGTGGCCCTGCTTACCAGGGCCGCGGCCAGCCAGAGCGAGCGGGAGCCCCCCCCTGCCAGCCGGCAGACGAATCCGGCAAAGGCCCGGTCGAGCGAGCCGAGTTCAAGGGAGATGGCCTCCCGCACCCCGTTATCCGCCATGCCCCACCTCCGTCCGGTCCGTCAGGCAGGCGGAGAGCGCCTCGACCAGCACGCGCTCCGGCCGGGCAGAGAAGACCCCCTGACCGGGCGTTGCAGCATCGACCCCCCGCAGGAAGAGGTAGAAGACCCCGCCGAAATGGCGGTCGTAGTCGTAGCCGGCCATGCGGCTTTCGAGCCAGCGGTGCAGGGCCACGACATAGAGGTGATACTGGAGGGTGTAGTATTCCTGCTCCATCGCCTCGTTAAGCCGCGCCGGGGAATAATCGGCAGGCTGCCCCCCCAGGTAGTTGGACTTCCAGTCGATGAGGAAATAACGCCCATCCAGACAGAAGACCAGGTCGATGAACCCGCGCAGCATCCCCCGAACCCGGCCGAAGCCGAGCTCGTCGAGCAGGTCGGGGAAGCGGCCGTCTTTCCCGTGACTGCGAAAGACCCGGGCCAGGTCGCCGCTCTCCAGCGGCGCCAGGGGGAGCATGAATTCCAGCTCCGGCTGCCACCCGCCCCGCCCCAGCCTCTCCAGGCGCAGCTCCGGCCGGTCCGCCGCCAGGGGGGCGCGCACCACCTGCCCGATCATCCGGGCCACCGCGACCTCCCACTCCGTGGAGAGGCCATGACGGGCAAGCTGCTCCCTGACCAGCTGCCGCACCTCTGCCTGATCGAAGGCGGCAAAGTCGACCCGCTCCAGCACGGCATGGAGGCAGGTGCCGGGAACCGCGCCACGGGGGAAGGAGAAGATATCGTCAAACGCCGGGGCCGGCCGTTCCGCGGGCCGGTCGCTGCCGGGAGCTGCCGCATCCCGGTCCGGCAGCTCCATGGCGTGGGGCTTGCCAGAAACCAGGCCGGTGAAGCTGGTGACCCGCCAGGAACGGTCGATCACCCCGTGGAATTCGCGCGCCGCCATGGGGGTGCCGGCCTCAGGCGGGGCAGCGGGGAGCTGCACCGCGCCGGCAGGGGGTTCGCACAGGGCAATCGCCCTCCCTGCCCCTGCAGCGAGCCGCAGCAATAGGGTCTCCTGTTCCGTGGCGCTTTCCGCTATCGACCCCTGGCCGGAGAGCGGCTCATCGCCGGCCGGGGCGGGCCGGAAGAGAAGCCAGGCCAGGGCCGACTCCTCCGCACCGCGGAATCCGCCCCAGATCAGGTAACAGCGCTCCTTGGCCCTGGTGACCGCCACGTAGAGGAGCCGCAGGTCCTCGGCAAACCGTTCCTCCCTGGCACGGAGCCGATGGTCGTCGAGCTGCGTGGAACCGAGATCGAGCACCATCCGGTCGTTGTCGTGAAAGAGCGCGGTCCCCTCGTCGCGCACCCCTTCCCAGGCAAAGGGGCAGAAGACCACCGGGTATTCGAGCCCCTTGCTCCGGTGCACCGTGACCAGCTGGACGCAGCTCTCGTCCGTTTCCAGGCGGAGCTGGTACTCGTCGATCTCCGGCTGCTCGGCGACCCGCTCCGCCAGCCAGGCGACCAGGCCTTCCAACCCCAGCTCCCCCTCCAGCTCGGCATGGTGCAGAAGCTCCAGCAGGTGGAGGATGTTGGTGAGCCGTCGTTCGCCGTCAGAATGGGCCAGGAGCCGGGGACGGACCCCTTCGCCCGCCAGGAGCTCCGTGGCCATGGCCATGACCCCCTGTAGCGCCCAAGTGTCGTGGTAACCGCGAATCCGCTCCAGCAGGCCGGCCCAGGCGGTCGAATCCTCGTCCTCAACTGCCAGCATGGCGGCGGTCCAGCCGAGAAGGTCGGTGGCCAGTGCCCCCCGCAGGCGCGGCTCGTTGCCCGGTCCGGCAATCGCCGACAGCACCCGCCAGAGCTCCAGGGCCTCGGCCGAGCTGAACAGGCTCTCGGTGCCGTGCAGCACGCTGGGCACCCCCACCCGTTGCAGCGCCTGCTGCACCAGCCGCCCCTGGTAGTTCTTCCGCACCAGCACGGCAATGTCGCCGGCTCGCAGCGGCCGGTCCGCCAACATCGCCTCGCCGCTCCCCCCCAGCCGGATCAGCCGCGCCACCTCGGCAGCCACGTCGCGGGCGATCATCTGCTCGGCAACCGACTTGGCCGGGTGGCCGTCCCCTGCGCAGCCGTAGTTCCAGAGCACAAAGGGGGGGTCGGCCGGGAACAGGTGCTGCTGCTGGCGCTCGCTCCCCGGTGTCACCCGCCGGTAACCGATCTCGGGGAGGAGGAAGGGGTGGGCCCCGCCGAACAGCGTATTGACGGCATCGAGCAGGCCGGGGGACGAGCGCCAGTTGCGCAGCAGGGTAAATCCGTTCTCCGTGGCCACCCGGCGCGCCGCGGCCAGGTAGGCATGGAGGTCGGCCCCGCGGAAGCTGTAGATCGCCTGCTTGGGATCGCCGATGAAGAGGAGCGGCACACCGCCGTCGCCGAAGAGGCCGGCGAAGATGGCGTACTGCAGCGGATCGGTATCCTGGAACTCATCCACCAGCACCGCCCGATAGCGGCTCTTCACCCGCTCGGCCAGCCCCCTGGCGCCGCCTCCGGCAACGACCGCCTCATGGAGGGAGGAGAGCAGGTCATCGTAGGAGCGGAGGTTGCGCCGAACCTTGCGCAGGCCGAGTTCCTCCCGTGCATTCCGGAGCAGTCCCGCCCTGAGCGCCAGGAGGTTGCGGTCATACTGGGCAGAAAGCCGTCCGGCAGTTGCCAGGAGCTCTTCGCAGCAATCGAAGAACGGGTGTACTGGCGGGGCCTGCCCCTTTTTGCAGCCGGCAGCAAGCCCTTCCGGGGTGAATTTCTCCAGCTTGTCCGGGATATCCAGGGGGTCGCTGCCGGCAAAATACCGCTCCAGGCCGGCGACCCAAGCGGGGACGGAGGTGAGCCGGTAGGCGGTACGGCTCAGGGACGGGCTCTCCATCAGGAGGGCCGTTACCTCGCCGGCTGCCGCGGTCCACTCCCCGGCGGCGCGGCGGAAGAGATCGCAGCAGGCGGCACGCGCATCCGCGGTATCCACCGGCTCCTGCTGCGGGATCACCGAAAGTCCGCTCCGCCCGACGACCCGGCGCAGCTCCGTTGCCAGGGAATCGACCGTCAGGCCGCCCCGCAGGGCATGGGCCACGAACAGCTCGTCGGCAGGATAGAAATGGCGCCGCCAGAAGTCGTCCGCCAGCTCCCGGATGAGCGGTCCCTGGTCGGCCAGCAGTTCGGTGTCGAACAGGGCGCCGCACTCGAAGGCGTTCTCCTGCAGCACCCTGGCGCAGAAGCCGTGGATGGTATGGATGGCGGCGCCGTCAAAGGAGGCGAGCGCCAGGGTAAGGAGCTGCCCGGCCCGCTCATGGTCGGGTAAACGCCGCACCAGTTCTGCAATGAACCGGTCCTCGGTCTCCCGGCCGGAAAGGGCGTCCAGGGCTAAGGAGAGGAGTTGCCGCACCCGGTCGCGCAGCTCCTCGGTGGCAGCCTCGGTGAAGGTGACCACCAGGATGCTCTCCACCGGCAGCTCCCGCTCCAGCACCAGCCTGAGGTAGAGCGCGACGATGGCGTAGGTCTTGCCGGTGCCGGCTGCCGCCTCGATCAGGGTGACCCCGTCCGGGAGGTCGGTGAAGAGATCCAGTTCCCTCACGCCCCCTCCTCCAGGCTGGCGAGCAGCGGCCCGTAGATCGCCATGGCCAGCTCCCCGCATTCCGGGGAGGCGCAGAGCCCTGCCGGATCGTTGCTGCCGAAGCAGCGGTCAAAGGCCGGCGCTTCCCCTTCGCCCCGGCTGTGGGACGAGCCACTCCAGATGGCAACCGCCTTGTCGGGCCGGTCCGGATGGTGACAAAGCGCCAGGGAGGTCTCGGGGAAGAAAGGGAGCGGCGCGCAGAGCCCCTGCAGATAGAGTTCCGTCAATTTTGCCAGCTGCCCGGCCGCATCGGGAACCGGCGCAAAGGAGCGGCTTACGTCCCGCATCACCAGCCTGCTCCGGAGCGGGTAGCCCGGAGGCGCGGCCGCATTCAGCACCAGGTGCTCGACCCAGAGCGAAAGCAGGTCCCGCGCCTTCAGCCTGGCGCAGCGATAGCGGACGAGACCCGCAGGCCAAATACCGTCGATCCGCCCGGCGAGCAGATGGCCGCCAGCGGAGAGTGCCGCATCAAGGGGATGAAGGGGTTCCTGCGCCACCAGCGGTGCGACCTGGCGGGTAAACTGCTCTGCCCGTGCCCGGAGCTTGCCGAAGGCGATCCGCCCCTGCCCGCCGGGGGGGAGGAGACCGCGGCCGCGAAAGACCGGTTCGAGCCTTGCGGGATCGTTGCCTAAAAGCAGCTGTTCCACCAGCTCATTGGCAAGGAAGTAATCGTCCAGCCCGACGACGACAAAGGGCTCGCGGTCTTCCATCGGCGCAGCCACCTGCTCCAGGCGGATTCCCAGGCGGTTGCGCAGGAAATGCTCTGCCGGGCTCCGCAGGAAAGCGATCAGCCGCTCCAGGGGGATCGTCTCCGGCAGGTCGACCGGCAGGGGAAGCGGCAGCCCGTCGAGGAAACCGGCCGGCTCCCCCCCCTGTTGCCGGGTCTGCGCTGCCCGGCAATTTTCCGTCGAGTAGCTGAGCAGCCTGCCCGTACCCTCCCGGAAGTAGGCCGGGTGGAAGGGGTGGAGGTGATGCCGCGTCACCAGCCGCTGCCGGACCGCCTCCCTCTGCCCGGCCTCCGGCACCCCGGCGATCATGGAGGATCGCTCCACGTAGTCCAGCAGTTCGCTCACCAGCACCGACGGCGGCAGGATGGCGTTGTCACGGCTGCTCTGCCCGACATAGCCGAGATAGAGGCAGTCGCGGGCCGAAAGGATCGCTTCGAGAAAGAGGTAGCGGTCCTCGTCGCGGATGGAGCGGTCGCCGCGACGGGGCGCCGCTGCCATCAGGTCGAAGCCGGGGGGGCGGTTCTGGCGCGGGAAGAGACCGTCGTTCATCCCCACCAGGGCCACCACCCTGAACGGGATGCTCCGCATGGGGAGCATGGCGCAGAAGGTGACCCCGCCGCCGAGGAAGCCGTGCAGCCCCTTGTCCCGCTCCAGTTGCCGGTTCAGCCAGCTCCGGACCACGGCCGGCCCGAGGAGCCCGGTGAAACCGGCGGCCTCGCCCCGCGCCAGGTCGGCACAGGCGGCGGTGAGCTGGGTCTGCTCCCCCAGCAGACGCTCATCGACACTGAAGAAGCGATCCAGGAGCGTGAGCAGGTAGCCAGCCCATTCCTGCGGCCGGCGCGGGCGGGCAAACGCCTCCTTCAGCCCGAACAGCGCATCGGTAAAGGCGACCAGCCCCCCGAGCAGGCGGGCCTCGCTCCCCTCCAGGTCGTCATAGGGGAGGATATCCCGGTAGAGGGTCAGGCCGTCGCCGGGCAGGGCATAGCCGAGCAGGAGCCTTTCCAGGCCGGCCCGCCAGGAGTTTTCGCCAAAGGGGGGGAGCCCTTCCCGGCCGCGATCCTCGCCGTCCACCCCCCAGCGGATGCCGCTCTCCGTCACCCAGCGCCTGACCGTGGCCAGATCGTCGTTCGACAGCCCGAACCGGCGGGCGATCGCCGGGTGCGCCAGAAGGTCCAGGACCTGGGAAGCCCCGCAACGGCTCTCCGCCAGGTCGAGGAGCGTGAGAAAGGCCCGGACCAGGCTGCCGGCGCCGGTCACGCTCCGGTCGGCGATGGAAAACGGGATGCTGCGCCGCTCTTCGCCGCCGCCGAACACGGCGCTGATGTAGGGGGCATATTCGTCGATCCGGGGGATCATCACCACCACGTCCCGCGGCGTCAGACCGGGATGCTCCTCGAACAGCGCCAGCAGCCGGTCGTGCAGCACCTCGATCTCCCGTAGCGGGCTGTGACAGGAATGGACCTGCAGAGAGTGGTCGTCGGGGGCGATCTGCGGGCGCTCTCCCCGTAGCTCCGTAGCGTCGACCAGGGAGAGGATATCCCCCTGGAGCCGGTGCAGCAGCCGATCGCTCCGGGGCGCCACGAAGCTCCCCCCCTCTCCCTCGTCCAGCGGCGCGGAGTCGTAGAGGAGGTCGAAGAAATCCCTCCCCTGCCGCCCGAGCGAGGCCAGGAGCGGGTTGCCGCATTCCAGGTAGGCGTCGGAGCCGACAGTGCCGGTGCGGACCAGGCGGCGGGATTTCTCCCCTTCGGAGACGATCTGGAACCAGTGTTCGCTGCAGGGGTTGAGGAGAAAGAGGTGGACCTCGATCCTGCGGGCCAGTGCCGCCAGGATCTCCGTATGGTACTGGGGGAGCGCCGGGATGCCGAACACCGCGATCCGCTCCGGCAGGCCTGCCGGCAGAGGGGTACTCCCTGTCATGGTCCGGCAGAACTCCCGCAGCAGGGAGCCGCGGTGGCGCGCACCCGCCCGGCCGACCAGGAGGCGCCAGAGGATCGCCTGCCAGCGGCAGCGGTCGCAGTCGCGCCCCGTTTCCCAGCCGTCCAGCATGTCCGGCCGGAACAGGGTGTACTGGTCGAACAGGTCAGCCACCTGGGAGGCGAGCTGATACAGCTTGAGTCCGCCGGGATCGTCCGCGAGGTAATGCGCAAGGGGGGAAAATGCAGGTTCGCCGATAAGCGGGGGGATTAGCTCCATCAGCTGCCAGGAGACCCGCTCCGGGGCAAGGGGGTTCTCTTCCGGGATCTCCGGCAGGACGGCGCGGAAGGCCTCCCAGGCCAGGGCATTGGGAAAGGGGTAGCGGCAATTGGCCCAGACCCCGAGCCGCTCGGCAAGGGCCATGGCCAGCCAGCGCTCCATCCCCCGGCTCTGGACGACGATCACTTCCTGGGCGAGCGGGTTGGAGAGCGGCCGCGCCATTTCGGCCGCGAGCCGGTCGGCAAGCAGTTCCAGCCGGTTGCTGGTATGAAGGGTGATGGTTCCTCGCATGCAGTATGGGAAACGGTTCTTTTCCGCCCTGGCGGTGTCAATCTTCGGGATTCCGTGCCAGGACGAAAAATCCCTCGTTTCCGATCTGGCAGTGTCATCCGGTGTTTCCGGATGGGAATAAATATATCCCAGGGGTGCGACAGAGTATGTCGCGTCCCTTCCGGCGGCTGCACCAAAGGTAAGCGAGCCCCGGTCGGAAAGCAACAAAAAAGCCGCACGGTCTGCGTGCGGCTCTCTTCATGCCCGGCAAGGGATTCGCCCTGGGGCGGGTTCGGCCTACCGGTTTGCCAACTTGTCGCTCCGGGTCTGGCGAACCGATTTATGCCTGATCATGGTACCAAGGACCAGCTTGGCCTGTTCGTCACCCTGCTCGGCCGCCAAAAGGCACCACTTCAGGGCCTCGTCCCGGTCCTGAGGCACTCCCCAGCCGTTGTAGTAGAGGAGGCTCAGGCTCAGCTCCCCCTGGGGATTCCCCTGCCCGGCGCTCCGGGCGAGCCATCTGGCTGCCTCGGCATAGTCGAGCGCCACCCCTTCGCCCCGGGCATACATGGAACCGAGGATATACTGGGCCCGGGAGTCCCCCTGCTCGGCTGCCTTGCGGCACCAGCGGGCCGACTCCGCCTTGTCGACCGCCACCCCCCAGCCATTGTAATAGATACTGCCGATGCTGAACTGGGACTCGGCATCGCCGTTTTCGGCGCTCATCCGGAACCAGGTGAGGGCCTCGGGGTAATCCTGTGGAACGCCGTCGCCATTGGCATACATGAAACCGAGCGCCTTCTGGGCCTCCAGGTGGCCGCGGACCGCCGCTTTCCTGAACCATGCCGCGGCCCGGAGCTTGTCCACCGGGACGCCGAAGCCGTTGAAATGCATGTAACCGAGGTTGTACATGGCCTGCGTGTCGCCATGCTTGGCCGCCTTCATGCACGAGCCGTAGTTTTTCGGGGAGTCGCTGCTGATGATGGCGCCGATGGATGCGGAACCGGGGGTCCGGCTGCCGGCATCGGCACTGTCAGGGCTGGAGGGTGTGGCGTAGAATTCGCGGGAATAGGCGGAGCCGTCGGCATCGATGTCGGCAAAGGCCGGCAGAGCCGAGCAGGTCAGCGCAATGGTGGCGACGACAGCCTGGAAGATCCTTGTCCGCATGCAGCCCCTCTCGTAACGAGATACCATAACAGAACAATCTCACAGGGCACTTCCCCCTCGCCAGGGGATATCACGAATGATACCAGACCGGATCAGCTCCGCAAGGAGCCGGCTATATGACGATGCACCGGGAAGTGTATAAAAAAGAGTGCATACGGCGTACCATCGCCATAACTATACCATATTACAGGCAGATACCCCCTTTACTTCGTGCGTGGCTGTCGCTTTTTCACAGGTGATTTCCCCGTCATATGACGAGTAGGCCGTCCCTCCGTAGGCGCCTGGTCCGTCTTTCCGGCCGTTCGGGGGCGCTCGCCCCCCTTCCCTGCCAGACGCTTCACCTCGTCCCCGGTCAGCAGGCGGAATTCGCCCGGCCGCAGCCCCCCCATCTCAAGGAAACCGTACCTGACCCGCTTGAGCCGGACCACGGTGAGCCCCACCTCTTCGCACATCCGGCGCACCTGGCGGTAGCGCCCTTCATGGATCACCAGGGAGAGCCAGGTGTTGTTGTCGCTCCCCTTGACCACCCTGGCCTGCGCCGGCGCGGTCTTCCCCTCTTCCAGCGCGACGCCGCCGGCAAGGGCTGCCAATTGCCCAGCGCTCACCTCGCCGCGAACCCGGACATGGTATTCCTTCTCCACGCCGTAGCGGGGGTGGGCCAGCCGGTTGGCCAGTGCGCCGTCGTTGGTCAGGAGCAGCAGCCCCTCGGTATTGTAATCCAGCCGCCCCACCGGGAAGACCCGCTCGGAGACCCCCTTCAGGAGGTCGGTCACCAGCGGCCGCCCCTGGGGGTCGCTCAGGGTGGTGACATAGCCGGCCGGCTTGTGGAGCAGAACATAGACCCGCTGCTTCTCCACCGCCACCAGCTTGCCGTCCAGGGTGACCACGTCGCTGTCCGGGTCCACCTTGGTCCCCAGCTCCGTCACCACCGTGCCGTTCACCGCCACCCTGCCTGCAATGATCATCCCCTCGGCTGCCCGGCGCGAGGCAAATCCCGCCTGGGCCAGTACCTTCTGCAAACGCTCCTGCATGAATCCTCCAGAAACAGCGAAAGGCCGAAGACGCTCCCCAGCGGTTCGCCTTCAGCCTTTCACTCTAATAACAGCAATCAACCGCAGATAACTGCGGATAACTACGGATAAAAACAACTCTTTTTAATCTTAAAGACATTCACCAGCGGTGTTGTTCTGCATTTGATCCTTTGATGTATCTGCGTTCATCTGCGGTTAAATGCTTTTTTCTGATTCACCAAAAACAACACCCTCAACGCCCGGACAGTGCGGAAACGAAGCGTTCCTACTCCACAAACCGGGACATCTTGCGGAACTTCTGGTAGCGGTCCTCCACCAACTGCTCGCCCGACATGCTCCGCAGTTCGGCCAGGTGGCGGGAGATGGCCTCGTGGAGGTTTTTCGCCATGGCCTCGTGGTCGCGGTGCGCCCCGCCGACCGGTTCCGGGACGATCTCGTCGATCACCTCCAGCTCCTTGATGTCGGTGGCAGTCAGCTTCAGCGCCTCGGCAGCCTGGGCCCCCTTGGTGCCGTCGGACCAGAGAATGGCAGCGCACCCCTCGGGGGAGATGACCGCATAGACCGAATACTGCAGCATCACCACCCGGTTGCCGACTGCGATGGCCAAGGCGCCCCCCGAGCCTCCTTCGCCGGTGACCACCACGATGATCGGCACTGTCAGGCAGGCCATCTCGCGCAGGTTGCGGGCGATGGCCTCGGCCTGGCCCCGCTCCTCGGCACCGATGCCGGGGAAGGCGCCGGGGGTATCGACAAAGGTGATGATCGGGAGGTTGAACTGCTGCGCCATCCCCATCAGGCGGAGCGCCTTGCGGTACCCTTCCGGGTTCGGCATGCCGAAGTTGCGGTAGACCTTTTCCTTGGTGTCGCGCCCCTTCTGGTGGCCGATCACCATCACCGGCTCGCCGTCGAGCTTAGCCAGGCCTGCCACGATGGCATGGTCGTCACCGTACAGACGGTCGCCGTGCAGTTCGATGAAATCGGTGAAGATGTGCTTGATGTAGTCCGTGGTAAAGGGACGGTTGGGGTGGCGTGCCACCTGGGCCGTTTGCCAGCGGGAGAGGTTGGCAAAGATCTCCGAACGGACCTTTTCCGCCTTTTTCTCCAGCTTGCCGATCTCCGTGGCAAGGTCGAGGGAGTCGCCGGACATCTCCTTCAGTTCGGTGATCTTCTTCTCCAGCTCCACCAGCGGTTTTTCGAAATCCATATAGAAATTCTGCGATGCCATATTCGGTATCCCCCTTTAAACTCGATATGTCTGATAATATCTGTAAATCGATGGCACAGCAAAAAGCTCCAGCTGCAAGGCTTGCGAGAAGTGAGGAGTGAGTCGTAGCCGGAGGCTACGTCGCAGCGACGAACGCCGAGCGTAACACAGCAGATGGACTTTTTGCGAAGCCATTTATTCGAACCTGGTGGCACGGTAGCCTACCAGCTTCTCCACGTCCATGGCCAGGTCGTCGCTGGCCGCCACTTTGAACCGTTCATCCAGCGGGATGGTCGCCCGGAAGCTCCCTGGACGTTCTATGTGCAGCAGGGAGGCGCATGTACCGTTATGGCGCATCAGGACCTCCTTGAGCCCCTCCAATTGCCCCGAATCGAGACCGGGAGCCCGGAGGGTGACATGCACCAGCCTGGTGCCCCGCTCGGAAAGCTCTCGCAGCGGTACAATATCCGCCGCCTTGATCTTGATGCTCTTCTCGCCGACATCGACCGTGCCGGAAACCACCAGCGGCTCGTCGGTCTTGAGCAGTTCCGCCGCCTTCGCGTACGGCTCGGGGAAGACGACGACCTCGACCGTCCCGACCAGGTCTTCGATGGTGGCAAATCCCATCCGGTCACCCTTCTTGGTGATCATCTCCTTGAGGGCAACCACGATGCCGCAGATCCGGACATCCTTACCGTCGGCGATCTCGGCCAGGGAGGAGGTGTCGGCGGAGGTGAACCGTTTCATGTCCTGGCTGTAGCGGTCGAGCGGATGGCCGGTGATGAAGAAGCCGAGCGATTCCTTCTCGAACCCGAGCTTCAGCTTGTCGTTCCATTCAGCCACGTCGGGAAGCTTGCCCCGACCGTTGCCGTTGCTCTTGACGATCTCTTCGGCGCCGAACAGGGAGACCTGGGAACTCTCCCGTTCCTCCTGGATCCTCTGGCCGAGCGAAACCGCATCCTCCAGGCCGGCCATCAGCGAAGCCCGGTTCGCTCCGGTGGAATCGAAGGCGCCGCTCTTTACCAGGGCCTCCAGCACCCGCTTGTTGACCCTGCGCAGGTCGACCCGCTCGCAGAAATCGAAGATATCCTTGAACGGTCCGGCCTTGCGCGCCTCCAGGATCGACTCGATCGCCCCTTCCCCCACGTTCTTGATGGCGCCGAGGCCGAAGCGGATGGAAGTCCCGAAGACCTTGAAGGAGAGCTCGGAGGAGTTGATGTCGGGTGGAAGGACCTCGATCCCCATGTCCCGGCAGTCGCCGATGTTCTTGACGATCTTGTCCGTCTTTTCCCGGTCTTCGGTCAGAAGGGCCGCCATGAACTCCACCGGGTAGTGGGCCTTGAGATAGGCGGTCTGGTAGGCGATCAGGGCATAGGCTGCGGAGTGCGACTTGTTGAACCCGTATTCGGCAAACTTCGCCATCAGGTCGAAGATCGCCTCGGCCTTCTTCAGGTCGACCCCCTGCTCCTTGGCCCCCTCCAGGAACTTGCCCTTCTCCTTGGCCATGGCAGCGGGGTCTTTCTTGCCCATTGCCCGGCGCAGGAGGTCGGCGCCGCCGAGCGAGTACCCCCCCAGGGTACGGGCGATCTGCATGACCTGCTCCTGGTAGACGATGACGCCATAGGTGTCCTTCAGGATCGGTTCCAGCTGCGGCAGGTCGTAGACCACCTTTTTCTTGCCATGCTTGCGGTCGATGAAGTCGTCGACCATGCCGGAACCGAGCGGACCGGGGCGGTAGAGGGCGCAGGCGGCAATGACGTCCTCGAAGCAGGAGGGCTTCAGCTTGACCAGCATCTCCTTCATGCCGCTGGATTCGAGCTGGAAGATGCCGGTGGTGTTGCCGGCGGAGATCAGTTCGTAACTCTCGCGGTCGTCGTCGCGCAGCAGCGTTATGTCGAACTTCGGGTCGCGCCCCTGGCGGATCAGTTTCACCGCATTGTCGATGACCGTCAGGTTCTTCAAGCCGAGGAAGTCGAACTTCACCAGCCCGATCTTTTCCACGTACTTCATGGAGTACTGGGTGTTGATCAGGCCGGTCTTCTGGTCCTTGTAGACCGGGCAGAACTCTTCGAGCCGGTCCGGCGCCACGACCACGCCGGCGGCATGGGTGGAGGCATGGCGGGCAAGCCCCTCCAGGCAGAGTGCGACGCGGAGCAGCTCTTTCACCTTCGGGTCGGCCGCGGCAAGCTCGCCCAGCTTCGGCTCCTGCTTCAAGGCCTCGTCCAGCGATATGTTCAGGACCTCGGGGATCAGCTTGGCGATCCGGTCCACGTCGCCGTACGGCATGTCCAGGGCCCGGCCGACGTCGCGGATGACGCCCCGGGCCGCCATGGTACCGAAGGTGATGATCTGGCAGACCTTGTCGCGGCCATACTTTTCCGTGACGTACTGGATCACCTCTTCGCGCCGGTCGGTGCAGAAGTCGACGTCGATATCGGGCATGGAGATACGTTCCGGGTTGAGGAACCGCTCGAACAGGAGGTTGTAGGGGATCGGGTCGAGGTCGGTGATCCGGATGGCGTAGGCAACCAGCGAGCCGGCCGCCGATCCCCTGCCGGGACCTACCGGTATCCCCTGGTCCTTGGCCCAGTTGATGAAGTCGGCAACGATGAGGAAATAGCCGGGGAACCCCATCTGCTTGATACAATCGAGTTCGATGCGTAGCCTGTTCCGGTAGAGCTCTTCGTCGTTGTCGGTAAATGCGGGGTTCTTGGCCCGGATCGACGTCAGCCTGTTATCGAGCCCCTTGTGCGCCTCTTCCTCCAACTCCTCGTCCAGGCTTTTCCCTTCGGGCAGCTCGAAGCGGGGGAAATGATAGGTCTTGAAATCCAGTTCCAGGTGGCATTGCCCGGCAATCCGGACCGTGTTGGCCACCGCCTCCGGCGCATACTGGAACGCAGCCGCCATCTCCTCCGGCGACTTGACGTAGAACTCGTCGGCCGAAAACCGCATCCGGTTCTCGTCGTTCATGGTCTTGCCGGTCTGGATGCAGAGCAGGACCTCGTGGGCCCGGGCATCCTCGCGGTTCAGGTAATGGCAGTCGTTGGTGGCGACCAGGGGGAGGGAAAGCTCGCCCGCAACCTCCAGCAGCCGCTGGTTGGCGACCGCCTGCTCGGGGAGCGTGTTCTCCTGCAGTTCGATATAGTAGCGCTCCGGGAAAAGCTCACTGTACCAGCGCGCCGTGGCAACAGCATCCTCCATCCGGTTGCGGGTGCACTGCACCGCCACCTCCCCCTTGAGGCAGGCGGAAAGGGCGATCAGCCCTTCGGCATGTTCCGTCAGAAGTTCCTTGTCGATCCGCGGCTTGTAGTAGAACCCTTCCTTGAAACCGGCGGATACCAGATAAGAGAGGTTTTTGTACCCCTGCAGGTTCTGGCAGAGGAGGATGAGGTGGTAGCTCGAATACTCGCCGGCACTGCTCCCCTGTTCCTTGGAGAAACGGGAACCGGGCGCCACGTAGACCTCGGCGCCGATGATCGGCTTGATCCCCTTGTCGAGACACTTCTGGTAGAACTCGATCGCCCCGAACATGCTGCCGTGGTCGGTGATCGCCACGGCAGGCATGCCGAACCCCTTCACCGTGCTCATCAGGTCGCCAAGGCGTATGGCGCCGTCCAGCAGGGAGTACTGGGTATGGAGATGGAGATGGACGAATTCCGCTTGCTGCATGGGCCTCTATCGGATATAAGTGAAGGGAGCTGCGAGGCGCCGCTCCCTTTTTAGTATGGCTAAAATGTGCGCCAGATTATGCCATGAACCCGAGGGAGTGTCAATTCCATACTGACCCCCCTGCCGAGGGCCGATCAGCACCGATGGACAGACCTATGGACGACAGATCCGCACAGCGGGCCATCCTGGTCATGGACGACGACGAGGATGTCCGTTTCATTGCCGGCCTTATGCTGCAGCGGCTCGGCTTCTCGGTGGACCTGGCCGAGACCGGGGACGAGGCGATCGAGCTCTTTCGCCGGACCCACGAAGCGGGTCGCAGCTACCATGCCGTCATCCTCGACCTGAACATCCCCGGCGGCATGGGAGGCCAGGAGGTGATCGTCCTTTTGCGCGAGATCGACCCGGCGGTCACGGCCTATGTCTCTTGCGGCAATCCCTATGACCCGATCATGGAGAACCCGGCAGATTTCGGCTTCCAGGGTGCCATTGCCAAGCCGTTCCTCCCCGAACACCTCCAGGTCCTGCTGCACCAGCCCTAGCACCGCCATCACCCTTTTAACCGGATTAAAAATATGAACAACCCGCTCCTCATCGACAGTCATGCCCATATCGACGGCCGCGAATTCAGCGCCGATTTTTCCGAGATGCTGCAGCGTGCGGCAGACGCCGGCGTTGCCGAGATCATCGTGGTCGGCGCCGACCTGGAATCGAGCCGTGCCGCCTGCGAACTGGCAGCGCGCTATCCCAACCTCTACGCCGCGGTCGGCATCCACCCCCACGACGCCGGCCGGGTCACCGAACGATGCTACGACATCGTGGCCGACCTGGTGCGGGAAAACCCCAAGGTAGTCGCCATCGGCGAGATCGGGCTCGACTTCTACCGCGACCGCTCGCCGCGGCCGGCCCAGGAAGAAGTGTTCCGCCGCTTCATCCGCCTGGCCCGCGACCTGGAGCTGCCGGTGATCGTCCATGACCGGGATGCCCACGAACGGGTCATGACCATCCTACGAGAGGAACGGGCGAGCGAGACCGGCGGCGTGCTGCACTGCTTCTCCGGCGACCTGGCCATGGCCAGGGAATGCATCGCCATGGGCTTCTACCTCTCGTTCCCCGGCACCATCACCTATCCGGCAAACGAGGCGCTGCGCGATGTCGTGCGCGGGGTCAAGATCGAAAGCATCCTCATCGAGACCGACTGCCCCTACCTCTCGCCGGTCCCGTTCCGGGGGAAACGGAACGAACCGGCCTATGTGCGGCTCACCGCCGAAAAGGTGGCCGAGCTGAAAGGGCTGTCGCTCGCCGACGTCGGCCGGATCACCAGCTTGAACACCCGCAGCCTGTTCAGGATCGGCGAGCCGATCCAGCAGGCAAAGATCGCCTATACCATCCGCAACTCCCTCTACCTGAACATCACCAACCGCTGCTCCAACCGCTGCACCTTCTGCCCCAAGTTCGACGACTTCATCGTCAAGGGGCACTTCCTCAAGCTCGACCGCGAGCCGACCAGCCAGGAGGTCCTGGCGGCCATCGGCGATCCGTCCGGCTATGCCGAGGTGGTCTTCTGCGGCTACGGCGAGCCGCTCATCCGTCTCGACCTGGTGAAAAAGGTAGCTGCCGAGCTGAAGCGGAGCGGGGTAAAGGTGCGGGTCAACACCGACGGCCAGGCCAACCTGGTCCATGGCCGCAACATCCTGCCGGAGCTGGCAGGCCTGGTGGATACCGTCTCCGTCAGCCTCAACGCCGCCGACGCAGCCACCTATGCCCGTCTCACCAACACCCCCTTCGATGCGGCCGGGTTCACGGCCATCTGCGACTTCCTGCGCGAGGCGCCCCGCCACATCCCCGAGGTGGTGGCAACCGCCGTCACCGTGCCGGAGCTCGACATCGAAGCGGTGCGCCGGCTCGCCCTCTCCCTCGGCGTCGTCTTCCGCGAGCGGGAGTACGCGGAGGTCGGCTGACAACATGCACGCCGTTACCGTGTCGGGCTCGAAACGATGAATTCGGACACCCGCTGGCTCTTGCGGCTCTGCTGCTCGCAGATCTTCATCATGCTGGTCTTCATCAACTATTCTGCCGTGCTCCCGCTCCTGAAGCAGGAATGGAACATCTCCAACACCATGGCCGGCTCCATCTTCTCGGTCTACCAGCTCGGCTACATCCTCTCCGGAGTCATCCTCAGCACCCTCACTGACCGGCTCAACACCCGCTACATCTTCCTCACCGCCGCCCTCTGGTCCGGCATCGCCAACCTCCTCTTCGCCTTCTATGCCCACGATTACCTCTCGGCCATGGTCCTGCGGGCGCTCACCGGCATCGGCATGGGGGGGACCTACATGCCGGGGCTCAAGCTGGTGGCCGAGCGCTTCTCCCCCACTGAACGGGGGAGAGCCATCGGCATATATGTCGGTTCCCTGGTGCTGGGCGCTTCGCTCTCCCTGGCGGTCACCGGCGCGGTCACCTCCCTGGCGGGCTGGCGGATCGCCTTTGTCGTCTGCTCAGTCGGCGTCTTTGTCGGCCTTCTCATCGCCCGCAAGGTATTCCACGATTACCGTCCCCTGCCCTTTGCCGGGACGAGCGGGGGCTTCCGGGCCGAGGTGGTGAAAAACCGTCCGGCATTCCTGATGATCCTCGGCTATGGCTCGCACATGTGGGAGATGTACAGCATGCGGAGCTGGGTGGCCCCCTTCTTCGTGGCGCTGTTGGCGGGAAACGGCATGGCGCGGGAGAGCGCGACCGGCTGGGCCTCCACAGCCGCCGCCCTCATCGTCGGGGTCGGCACCTTTTCCACCGCCATCACCGGCACCCTGTCGGACCGCTGGGGGCGCACCGGCACCATCACCATCGTCATGCTGGCGAGCACCTCCATCTCGTTCCTCTTCGGCTGGCTGATCAATCTCAATCCGCTGGTGGCGCTGGTGGTGGGAATCGCCTACGGCTACCTGGTGGTGGCAGAGTCGCCGGTCTTCTCCACCGGGCTGACCGAGCTGGTGGCGCCGGCCTACCTGGGGGCAGCCATGGGGATACAGTCGCTGGTGGGGTATTCTATGGGAATGATCTCGCCGACGGTCTTCGGCTGGGCCCTGGATGTCTACAAAGGGTGGGAGCCGTGGCCCGGCATCAACGGCGAATGGGGGATCGCCTTTGCCACCGCCGGCATCGGCGGGCTGATGGGGCCGTTCTGGATGTGGCTCTTGCGCAGACGCCCTGAAAGCAGCAGGATGGCGGGAGGGAAACGGTAAATGTCATCCGAAGGTCAGTGTATGCAGAGGTCTGGAACTAACCGTTCGTCTCCTCTTGTTCCCGGGAAAAGTAGCAACCGTAGGCAATCGATGCCGTCGTCACGCAGCATATTGCAGAAATCCAGAGTTTTTGTACGATTGCGGCTGGAGTCATGTATGATCTCGATTCATATTTATGCTCATTTTTGTGTTGAAGTTTAGCACAATATAAGTATCATTATTTGTGCAAACTACTCTTGGAGGTTAGCCATGTCACGCGCAACTGTCACCCTTCCACAGGACCTGCTGACCGAACTGATGACTCTCGTCGGCGCCAGAAGCAAGACCGAAGCTGTCATCACCGCCGTCAAGGACGAAATCCGACTGCGCAAGCTGGCCAGGATCAAGGCGATGGCCGGAAAGATGGAATTTACCGCCACAGCCGATGAACTGCGGCATGGAGACAGTCGCCTTGGCTAAGGTACTGGTAGACACCTCGGTCTGGATCGAGTTTTTCCGCGGGCGCAAACCGTATCACGACATCGTCACGAAGCTTATCGACGACGAGCAGGTCGTCTGCTGCGGCATCATCCTTGCCGAACTGATGCAGGGAGCGAAGACCGACAAGGAAATTGCCGTTCTCGATGACTTCATCAAGGTCTTCGCTTTCATCCCCGAAACACCCGAATTATGGGCCAGCGCCGGTAAATTGTCGGGCAAGCAGCGGCGCAAAGGGATTACCGTCGGTCTGTCTGACTGCTTCATCGCTACGGTCGCCGCCTCGGCCAAGGTTCAGGTAGCAACTCTGGACAGCCACTTCGAGTCGCTTGGCAAGCCAGCCGGGATTACCCTTTATCCGCTTGGTTGAAGTGAGTTCCCCTGGCGCACCAGACTGGGGGTCTGGTGGTCGCCGTTTCCGCTGAGGTCAAGGAATACGCAAAAATCAAAAGGGTCACAACAACTTTCTAACCGTGTCTAGGGGCATTAGGGGGACGGGGGCATTAGGGGGACGTAGTTGATTTGTTGATTTCACCCTCCGGGCATTGGCGAGCAGTTGACGCTCCAGCCGGGCGTCCTGTAACTGCCGTTCCTGGCCAATCGCCCTCGCTGCCGGCAGCAGGGCAAGCAGCAGAACGACTCCGAAGATCAGAGTATGCAGAGGTCTGGAACTAACCGTTCGTCTCCACTTGTTCCCGGGAAAAGTAGCAACCGCCGGCAATCGACACGATGATCAGCAGCACCCCGACCCCGTACACCAGGTTGCCGATCGTCTGGTCCCAGGCAAGGATGTTGAATTTCAGCAGCAGCCAGTTCCAGTCGTGGATCACGTCGCCACCGCCCAGGCTCACCATGGGGAGTTCCATGGCCGCGGCGTCCTTTACGTACACCGAGATGTTGAGAAAGTTCTGCCCCAGCCAGAAGAGGAGAGCCGTCGCCGAAAAGAACTCTCGCCGCGCCACGAAGTAGGCGCCGATCCCCACCGGCACCAGCAACTGCCCCAAGGTGCCGCCGATGACTAGCATGAACTCACCGAAATAGCCGAACAGCAGGTGGCCTGCCTCGTGGGCAATCAGGTCCACCCTGTCCAGCAGCGACGCCTCGTCCACGTTGCGGACGCAGACCACACCGTAGATCAGAAGCAGCAGGGTAAACACGGCTTTCAGGTAGTTGATGTTTTTTCGGTTCATGGTGCTGGGTATTTCTTCCGCTAGTTTTCATCCGGAAATGGTTCTTCTCAGCCCTGGCGATGCCAATGGTGTCAGACACAAACGACTTGGCAACGTAGCAACTCAAATTACTTTAACCGATCTTTCAACAATATGTGAGAGTCAGCTCCCAACATTTGACAGTATGTGGTTTTGTACACCGCACAAACAAATCGCAGATTATATGATCCTGTAGCTGACTTATCTATATTTTATTTTTACAAATTCGCCTTTGTTATGAGTGTATCGTTGATACCCTATTGTCTCTGAATCTATCCAGAAAACACCTACTACATTTGCATCACTATTTAGTTTATTAATTACATACTTATCACTTGCTGCTTTCAAGACATATACACCATCAAATTTGTTGAACACAATTGCATGATTCATTAGATTCCCGTCAAAATTTGATTCCCCAGCCCCTCCAATGGTGGCAATAATATTAGTGCTGAACGATGTGACATCAACTATAGCCACTTTGGCAATTGCCTCAGCATATCCATTTGGTTGGTAGACATAAAAGACTGTTTTCGAATCTATCCATCCACAACCATAAAATATGGGGGCTCTCTTAATTTCTTTATACGTCCTTCCAGAGTAAAGATATAACATTTTACCTTGAATCAATACTATATGATTCTTGTCTTTGACATCATATTTTGCAATACATCTTGACAATACAATACCAAGAATTATTACTACTAACACAAAAACAGTCAAAATTAATAATTTAATATATTTCACAAATGCCCCTTATTGAATATCTTGAATTCTAACATAATATCTAGGTTGATTTTTACTCGAAAAAGCTTCCGAAGTTTTCATAACACCATTTTCTGCCCCAACATTGAATATATACGGAACATTCTTCCCCCAACTACCACTTCTTCCCATATCCATTGGAGCTACAACTGCCACATGGCCATGACCTTTTGCGGTTACACCAGCAATTACAGTAATTCCCTTTTTTGCATAAACTACAGCCTCTTCCGGCTTAATTTCTTTGGCATATCTTTTATTCTGCAACTTCATAACTATCTGATTAGCATTCAATCCTACATAATCATAATTGCCACCCTCTTTTTCTATAGAACTTACTCCCACATTACAGTAAGTAGTATCACCTCTAGGTTGATATTGCTTGATATTAACTGTCTTTACACCTACTTTCATCAACTCATCTGGACTTTCAAACTTAGCATTACCATCAGGGTCAAAATAGTTCACTACATTGTTTTGGGCGTACCGATACAGATTCTCATCCCCCGCACTAAATCCAATCGGATCAACCTGGCTATACCGCCCCGCCTCCGGATCGTAGTACCGGTGCCAGTTGTAATGCAGCCCGGTCTCTTCATCTGCATACTGCCCAGGGAAGCGGAGGATGTTGGTAACGGTCGAGGCCGGGTCTACCGTGGCCTGGCCGAAGGCGCTGTAGCTGGCCTGCCAGACGACTGTACCCGCTTCGTCCGTCAGCCGCTGCGGCGTGCCCAGGTGGTCGTTGTGGTAGTAATAGTAATTCCCATTCTCTACCTGGAAGACGGGATTGGTCCCCCAGATGCTGTCCGGTAGCCAGCCGTAAGCCTTTTTGTTGGCGCCCGTAGCATCGTATTCCCCGATCAGCCCTTCGTCGGCGTAGATGAAACAGGTGGTGGTGCCGTTGACCGTTTTGCCGATCCGGCGGCCGAACGGGTCATAGGCGTAGGTTGCCGTGCTGCCGTCGGGCAGGCTTACCTGGACCAGCCGGTTGCGGACGTCGTAGCCGTAGGTCGTGGTCTGGCCGTTTATGGTTTTGGTCAGCGTGTTGCCGTTCTCGTCGTAGGTGTAGCTGGCCGTGGCGCTTGTCAGCAGTTCGTTGTTGCCGTTGTGGCTGTAGCCGCTGTTGGTCCGGTTGCCGGTCCTGTCGTAGCTGAAGCTTTCGCTGCCGGCGCTGGTCAGCTGGTAGGTGCCGTCGTAGCCGTAGTTCGTTGTCTGGGAGTCGGTGGTTCTTTGGGTGATGTTCCCGACGTTGTCGAAGCCGTACTGGCTGCTTGCCAGGGTGGCGGCGTTCTGCTTGGACTCGATGGCGCTGAGCCAGCTGTTGGCGTTGTAGCTGAAGTCAGTGGCTACGCCGTTGGGCATCGGTCTGCCTGGTGAGCAGTCCCGGCTTGACGCCGCCAGGGCGGAAAAGAACCGTTTCCGGCTATTCGTAGGCCGGCGTTGGCCGGTAGCTCACCTCGACGATGGTCAGGTTGGTGGTCCCGGCCGGCCGCCGGACCGTCACCTCTTCGCCCAGCCGCTTTCCCAGAAGCGCCTTGGCCACGGGGGAATCGATGCTGATGGCGCTTTTGGCCGGGTCGAACTCGTCGGGGCCGACGATCCGGTAGGTCGCCTCCTCCCCTTCCTCGTTCTCCACGGTGACCCAGGCGCCGAAATAGACCCGCTGCTGGTCGGTCGGCACGCTGTCCACCACCTTCAACACCTCCAGCCGCTTGGTCAGGAAGCGAACCCTCCGGTCGATCTCCCGCAGTCGCTTCTTGCCGTAGATGTATTCCGCATTCTCGGAGCGGTCCCCTTCGGCCGCCGCATCGGAAACCCGCTGGGTGGTGATGGGGCGCTCCACCTTCCAGAGATAGTCCAGCTCGTCGCGCAGCAGTTTAACCCCCTCGGGGGTGATGTAGTTGGATTGGCCCGGCACAGTCACCTCACAGCACACACAAAATTCAGACTACCATTTGTCGCCGCACGCACCGCGTCAGACCGAATCCCGGCAGGCAACGGCGTTTTTCTGCAGGATCTTGATCCGGCCGGTGTACATGTCGTAGATCCAGCCGTGGATGTTCACCTTCTGCTCGCGCATCGCCTTCCTGATGAACGGGTACTCCTGCAGGTGTTCGAGCTGGAGCCGCACGTTCTCCTCCACGATCAGCTGCATCCGCTTCTCGGGCTCGATGTCGATGTGGAGCGCCCGCAGCTTCTCGTCCACCCGCTCCTTGGCCTGGTAGGCGTTGATCAGCCAGATCGGGATGTACTTGTCGTCCTGGCTCTCCTCGTTCATGGCGTTGATCCCGCCGCACCCGTAGTGGCCGCAGACGACGATGTCGGGGATCTGGAGATGGTTGATGGTGAATTCCAGCACAGCAGAGAGGTTCCAGTCGTTGGTGGCGACCACGTTCCCCACGTTCCGGTGGACGAACACCTCCCCGGCTTTGGTCTGGGTGATGGTGTTCACCGGCACCCGGGAATCGGAGCAGCCGATCCAGAGGACCGTGGGGCGCTGCTCCTTGGCCAGGACCATGAAATGCTCGCTGTCCTTTTCAAAGATCTCGGTTACGAAGCGCTTGTTCCCGTCCAGCAGCGTCTTGATCATCGCATCCCCCCCGTGCCCGTTGCCGTGGCGCAATCTTGATCGACTGGCTAGATTATACCATGCAGGGGTTCTCCTTTCGCACCCAGTTCATCCACTTTTTTCTCGATCGCCGGGTCGTCCAGAAGCGGCGGCGCATGGTGCGGCTTCACGCGGGCATCCACAACCAGCGGGCCGGCGCACCCCCAGTGTCTGCACTGCTCCGATGCGGCAATGCCGTAGAGGTCGGCGGCCGGATTGGAACGGGTGAAAGCGACCCAGAGGAAATTGTTGAGGGTCCGGCTGACGAACTCGCTGTCGTCCACCACCAGCACCAGAGGGAAAGCGGCAATCGGGTCGTCCGGGCCAAAGAAGTCGCAGAAACCGGTCATGTCGGCTGTCAGGCACTCCCGGTAGTCGCTGCAGGCCGGCCCCTGCACGGCGAGGATGCCGGGGAGGCAGACGCGGGGGTTGCCGAAACCGTCGGGCAGGCGGAGACCGGCCGGCAGTTCCGTCGGCAGGACTCGCCGTTTCGGCCCGGCAGCGGCGATCACCACCTTCGAACCCTTGTTGAGCCCCTGTCCCGAATAATCCAGGGTATCGATGGTGGTGCGGGTCTGGAAATGAAGGTCGCGGCGCCAGTCGACCCGCTCTAGGCAGTGACAGAGGAATTCGTCGATATGGTGGATATCGGGGGGGGCATCCTCGTGGGCGGCGATGAAGAGGTATTTTGCCAGGGAGAGCTGCCCCTGGCCGAGGATGGCGTTGGCGATGGTGAGAAGCTCCATCGGTTCCCGCTCCTCGGCATAGGGAAGGTAGCGCTCGCTCCCCACGGCCAGGAGCAGCGGGTGGACCCCGGCGGCATCCACCGCGTGCACGGCCCGCACCCCGGAGATCACCGTCGGGATCAGCGGCCCGGTCAGCTCGTGGATAAAGGCGCCGAAGGTCGTGTCCTCCTGGGGGGGGCGGCCGACCGAGGTGAAGGGCCAGATGGCGCCGTCGCGGTGATAGACCTCTTCCACCTGCAGCACCGGGAAGTCGTGGACCAGGCTGTAGTAGCCGAGATGATCGCCGAACGGCCCTTCGGGCAGGGTCCGCTGCAGGTCGACGGTGCCGCAGATGCAGAAGTCGGCCTCTGCCGGGATCGGCAGCTCACCCTCCCGGCAGATCACGGGGAGACGGTGCCCCCCCAGAAGCCCGGCAAAGGCAAGTTCCGGCATCCCTTCGGGGAGCGGCATCACCGCTGCCACGGTCAGCGACGGCGGGCCGCCGACGAAGACATTGACCTTGAGCGGCTTCCCCAGCTCCAGGGCCTCGGCATGGTGGACGCCGAGACCGCGGTGGATCTGGTAGTGGAGCCCGACCTCCCGGTTCGTCCGGTAGGCGTTGCCCGACAGCTGCACCCGGTACATCCCCAGGTTGGAGGCGCGGATGCCGGGCTTTGCCGGGCTCTCGGAATAGACCTGGGGGAGCGTGACAAAGGGGCCGCCGTCGTTTTGCCAGGAAACCAGCTGCGGCAGTTTATCGATGGCGGTCCGGTTGGCAATGGCCGGCCCGCTCCCCACGGTGCGGGGCAGAAGATGCCAGGCGCCGGGGATCGCCTTCATCAGCGAGGCCGGATTCTTCAACGCTTCTGCCGGGTTGATCTTGAGCGCCACCAGCGCCTCGATGGCTGCCAGGGAGTCGCGAAAGAGGTAACGCGCCCGCTCCAGGGTGCCGAACAGGTTGCCGAGCATGGGGAAGCCGCACCCCTTCACGTTGGTGAACAAAAGCGCCGGCCCCCCGGCCCGGTAGACCCGGCGCTGGATCGCCCCCACTTCGAGATACGGGTCGGTTTCCCGCTCTATGGTCACCAGCTGGCCGGTGGCCGTCAGATCGCGAACCGTTTCCCGGAGATTTCGATAGCCCATCCGCTCCCCCTCCTTGCCGTTGCTGACTGTATGTAGTCCACTCCTTCGGGCGCGTCAACGAAAAAGCGCCGTCTGCCCGGCCGCAGCCAAGGGCGCTTGATTTCCGCCGTCTCTGGTCTACAGTTTAGCAGGCTCTCCATCCGGAAACTCCGGATGGGCACCGGACTCCCCCAGGCTAGAAGGATCGGCATGCACCGTCTCACCCTCTTCAAAAAGCTGCTGCTGGCAATGCTGCTGATCTCCCTGGTGCCGCTCTTTATCTCCTCGGTCATCCTCTTCGTCAACCTGCGCACCACCAGCCACGAGCTTGCCGAGCGGATCGCCGCGTCGGTGGACCTGCAGGCCTCCGAGAACCTGGAGATGCGGGCGCGCCAGATCGCCGCCAACGTGGCAGCCTACCTGAAAGACTGCGAGGCGGACCTGCGGCTGGCAGCGAGCCTTGCCGACTCTCAGGGGTCGCTTGCCGCTTTCTACGCCAGCCGCAACGACGAGATCTGGTACCGCGGCGGCACCGCAACCAGACCGCAGGAGGTCAGGGAGACGATCCCCCGCTACTGGTCGCTGGAGATCGTCGACCGAACGGGCGAGCAGCGGTTCGTGATCCGCCACGGCCGCCGGCTCACACCCGTCGAACTGGTGAATGTGGCCGATCCGGCCAATACCGAATTCAAAAGCGAGCGCTATTTTGCCGACACCATCAATCTCAAGCAGGGTGAGATCCAGGTCTCCCACCTGACTGGATTCCACGTCGGCAAGGCCGAGCAGCTCGGCAACGCCACCGAGCCCGAGCTGGCCGCCGGCGGCAAGGAATACCGGGGCGTCATCCGTTTCTCCACCCCGCTCTACTCCAAAAGCGGCGACCTTCGCGGGATCATGGTCCTCTCCCTCGACCACCGCCACCTGATGGAATTCACCCAGCACGTCCTTCCCGGCAAGGTCGGGGAGACGGTCTTCCCCTCCTACCGCAGCGGCAACTACGCCTTCATGTTCGACGACGAGGGGTGGATGATCACCCATCCCAAGTTCTGGGACATCCGGGGGGTGGATGCCGCGGGGCGCCAGGTCCCTCCCTACACCGCCAACTCCAGCAAGGAGGATATCGCAGCGGGCCGCATCCCCTACAACCTGGACCATGCCGGCTTCATCCACCCCAACTACCCGGTGGCGGCCCGCCAGGTCCGCGAGCACAAGAGCGGCTACGTGGACGTGACCAATGTGGGGGGAGCGAAAAAGGTCATGGCCTTTGCCCCAATCCCCTATACCACCGGCCCCTATCGGCGTTACGGCATCTTCGGCGGGGTGACCATCGGCTTCCAGGCCGATCTGTTCCATGAGCCTGCCAGGGCCGCTGTGGAGATTATCGACAGCCAGCTGCGCGGCCATGTGGGGGAAAGCGTCCTGATCCTGTTCGCCACCGCCCTTTTAACCCTGGCAGCGGCCTGGCTCCTCTCCCGCAGCATCACCCGGCCGCTGGCCCTGCTCACCCGCCAGGCCCGCATGCTCGCCGAGGGGGGGCACGGCACCAGGGTGGAGGTTGCGGGAGAGGACGAGCTGGGGGAGCTTGCCTCCGACTTCAACCGGATGGCCGACGAGCTGGAACGGCGCAACAGCAGCCTGATGGACACCCTGTCCGAGCTGGAGCGCTCCCGGCAGCAGATCATAGAGGAGAGGAACTTCAAAGAGAGCATCCTGGGGAGTATCTCCAGCGCCATCCTCTCCTTTTCCCCCTCGGGCATCCTCCTCTCGGTCAACCGTTACGGCATGGAGCTGCTCGCCCCTCATGCCTCTCCCGGCATCTTCTTCGCCGACCTGTTCCGGGAATGGGAACCGCTGGCAAAGCGGTTCGCCACGGTGCTTGAGACCCGCAGCGGCTATGGCAGAACGCCGCTGATCCTGATCGACCAGGGGAGGCGGCGCCACTTCGACATCGGCATGTTCCCCATCGGCAGCGGGGCAGCGCAGGGGGTGACGGTCACCATCCGGGAAGAAACCGAAAAAGAGCGGATGCGCGAGGAAATGACCCGCATGGACCGGTTCGCCTCGCTGGGCAAGCTGTCGGCCGGCATCGCCCACGAGGTGCGCAACCCCCTCACCGGGATCACGCTCCTTCTGGACGACCTCCACGACCGGCCCGGACTCGATCCGGATACCCAGTCGATGGTTGGCAAGGCGCTTGCAGAAATCGAACGGGTGGAGAGGCTGATCTCGTCGCTGCTCACCTACGCTTCCCCACCCCGGGCCCGGTTCGCCACGGCGGATCTGAACCTGGCGGTCCAGGACAGCGTCATCCTGTTCCGGCGCGCCTGCGAGAAGCAGGGGGTGGAGCTCTCCTGCACCCCCGGACCGCTCCCCCCCTTCTCCTTCGACATGGACCAGGTGAAGCAGGTGCTCCTGAACCTGATCGCCAACGCCCTGGACGCGGTGCCGGCAGGAGGGAGGATCGTCATCGCCACGGCCCGCAAGGAGCGGCACGCCGTCATCACAGTTGCCGACACCGGTCCGGGGATTCCGGCCGACGACATCCCGCTCCTGTTCGAGCCGTTCTTCAGCCGCAAGTCGGCCGGCACCGGACTGGGGCTCTCCATTGCCCAGCGGATCATCGAGGACCACCACGGGAGCATCGACGTAACGAGCGTTCCCGGCAAGGGGACCCTCTTCACCATTTCCCTCCCCCTTGGCGGAGAAGAGATCCTGCCAACAGGGGAGAGACCACGGACAGAGCATGGAAAAGATCCTGATCATTGACGACGAGTCGTTCATCCGCGAGAACGTCCAGCGGATCCTGGCCGAGGATGGCTACCAGGTCCTCACCGCTGCCGACGGCACCGCGGCCCAGGAGCTGGTGGCGGGCGAAGAGATTGACCTGGCGCTGCTCGACCTGAACCTGGGGCGGGAAAACGGCATCGACGTGCTCAAATCCTTGAAGGAGCTCGATCCGGAACTGCTGGTCATCATCATCACCGGCTTCGGCTCGGTGGAAAGCGCCGTGGCAGCCCTCAAGATGGGTGCCTTCCACTACATGAAAAAGCCGTTCAAGGCCGATGCGCTGCGGGTCATCGTCAAACTCGCCCTGCAGACCACCAGCCTGAAACGGGAGGTCCGCGCCATCCGCCAGGGTGCTCTGGAATTCTTCGAAAAGGTGCCGATGGTGGGGGTGAGCGCCGCCCTGAAGGAGATCATCCGCCAGGCGCGCGAAGTGGCCCGCTATGCCGGCGCCACAGTGCTCATCACCGGCGAGTCGGGCACCGGCAAGGAGCTGGTGGCCAAGGCGATCCACCATCTCTCCGACCGGTGCGAGGCGCCGTTCATCGAGATCAACTGCGCCTCTATCCCGGTCAACCTCCTGGAGAGCGAGCTCTTCGGCCACGAAAAGGGGGCCTTCACCGATGCGTCCAGCCGCAAGCCAGGGCTGTTCGAGACCGCCAACAAGGGGACCATCTTCCTCGACGAGATTGGCGAGATGGAGCCGGCCATGCAGGCCAAGCTGCTCCGGGTCCTGGAGAGCCGCCAGATCAGGCGCGTCGGCGGGACCAGGAACATCGAGGTGGATGTGCGCGTCATCTCCGCCACCAACCGCAATCTCAAGGAGGCGATCCGCGACGGCCGGTTCCGCGAGGATCTCTACTACCGGCTGAATGTCTTCCCGATTCATATCCCGCCGCTGCGGGAGCGGCGCGAGGACATCCCCGCCATTGCCGCCTTTTACCTGGACAAATACAGCAAGGCCTTTTCCCGCGGCTTTCACGACATGGACCCGGCGGCCCGCCAGCTGCTGGAGGCCTACCCCTGGCCCGGCAACATCCGCGAGTTGAAAAACGTCATCGAAAAGATCTGCATCATCCACCAGGGGCCGTTGCTGCTCCCGGCCTATCTGCCGGCCGAGATCAAGGGTGAGGAGACCTCCCGGCAGGCCAGCGCAGCGGACGAGCTGAGCCAGGTGGCGCACGTCGGGCTGGAAGAGGCGCTGGCGCGCTACGAACACCGGCTCATCTCAACCGCCCTGGACCAGTGCGACGGCAATGTCCTCAAGGCGGCCCAACTGCTCGGGATTCCCCGCGGCACCCTTCGCTACCGGATGGCCCGCCTCGGTCTCTGAATACCCTATCCCAGAACACTGTTGCGCAATGTAAAAATGGCGGAAATCCGCCACCGCCACTGGCGGATTTCCGCCACCGGAATAGTGCAGACCCATCCCCCGCATCCCCCTGTTTTCGCGAATGGCAGAGAATGCAACGGCTTTCCGCACTGCCGTGATCTGGCATCATGATTGCTCAAAACATTTTTTCATAAGGGGCGGAACCTCCCTCCCTGTCCGGGTTGTTGACCACCGGAAACCTGCTATTCTTAAGAGAAAACCCACCAAAGGAGGAGCACATGAACAGAAGAATCGTTGCCCTGGCAACAGCACTCTGCCTGGCCCTGCCAGGAGCAGCCCTGGCGGCAAAGGTAAAGATCGGCTTCATCAACTCCATCACCGGTCCCGAGGCCCCCATCGGCGAGAACCTGACCAACGGGGTCACCCTTGCCATCGAAGACCTGAAAAAGAAGAAGATCGACGTGGAACTCCTCAAGGAGGACGATACCGGCAAGCCGCAGATCTCCATGAGCGCCATGGAGAAGCTGGCAGGCCAGGGTGTCGCCGGCGTGGTGGGCCCCTATACCTCGGCATGTGCCAACGCCGTTGCCAAGCTGGCCGAAAAGTACAAGGTCCCCCTGCTCGTCCCGGCAGCTGCCAAGGAAGAGATCACCCGCCAGGGCTTCAAGTGGGTCTACCGCCTGAACGCACCGGCCGACCAGTACGCCTCGTCGCTCATCGACGCAGCCCTTGCCATGGGCAAGCCGAAGACCATCGCCTTTATCTACGAGAACACCGATTTCGGCACCTCCACGGTTAAGACTGCCAAAGCTTATGTGGCCAAGAAAGGGATCAAGGTCGTTGCTGACGAGTCCTACTCCAAGGGATCGCCCGACTACCGCTCCACCCTGACCAAGATCAAGGCCGAAAAGCCCGACCTGGTCTTCATGGTCTCCTACGTGGCCGACGCCATCCTTTTGATGCGCCAGTCACGTGAGGTCGGACTCCAGCCACAGGCATTCCTCGGCGGCGGCGCCGGCTTCACCACGGTCCAGTTCGCCAAGGAAAAGGCGATATCCAACAACGTCTTTTCCACCACCCAGTGGACCGACGACGTGAACTGGCCCGGCGCCAAGGACTTCTTCAACCGCTACAAGGCAAAGTTCGGCAAGGAGCCGACCTATCATGCCGCCTGCGCCTACCAGGCAATGGTCATCATGGGCGAAACCGCCGCAGCCAATGGCGGCGACCGTGAAAAGACTCGCGCCGGACTCAGGTCGGGGAGCTGGAAAGGGATCATGGGCGAGGTGAAGTTCGAGGACTATGATGGGTTCAACAACCAGAACCGCCACCAGATGCTGATCCTGCAGATCCAGAACGGCAACTTCGAGACGGTCTTCCCGATCAAGTTCGCCTCCAAAAAGCCGGTATTCCCCTTCCCGCGCTGGAAATAGCATCAATCGCCGCACGCCCTGAGCCGCTGGAGACGACAGATCCAGCGACTCAGGGCTGCCAGCCGGCGACCCCTGGCCACCAGTTCTCATCGGAGAGAGTTCATGACCATTTTTCTGCAATCGGTAATCAGTGGTGTCCTGATCGGCGGGGTCTATGCCCTCATCGGCATCGGCCTGACCATCATCTTCGGCGTGATGCGGGTCATCAACTTTGCCCACGGCGACCTGCTGATGGTCGGCATGTACCTGACCTACAACCTGTTCACCCTGACGGGGATCGACCCGTTCGTCTCGATCATCATTACCATCCCGCTCATGTTCCTGTTCGGCGCCTTTCTACAGAAGGTGTTCATCAACCGGATGATCGGCAGCCTCCCCCAGAACCAGATCCTGCTCACCATCGGCATGGGGCTGATCATGAGCAACACCATGATGCTGATCTACACCTCGGATTACAAGATTCTCTCCACCTCCTACTCCTCAGACAGCATCCAGATCCTCCAGTCGGTGGTAAATCCCGATAAATACGAACGGCTCTACAACAAGGGGAACCATCTCGTTGCCAAGGCGCTCGGCGCACCGGCCGATGACGCCATCCCCCTCCTCGCAAAGGCTGACACGCGCTACGCAGAGGCTCTCAAAGTGAAGCCCGATCAGTACCGGGCACTCAACAACTGGGGCGTGGCACTGACCGGCCAGGCCCGGTTGAAGAAAGGTGCAGAAGCGGATGCCCTGGCCGCAAAGGCAGAGGAAAAACTGGACGCCGCAGCGGCACTCACCCCCGACGACTTTGACATCGCCTATAACCGGAGCGCCGTCCTCGCCTTCAGGGCTTCCAAAGCCCACGGCGCGGATGCCGACGCCCTGTTCAAGAAGACATATGCGGCCCTGCAGGCAGCCAACGAGCTGCAGGCCGACGATTACGACCTCCTCAACCTCTGGTCGGCCACCCTGTTCAACGAAGCCGCGTTGAAGTCCGGCAGCGAGACAGAGCGGCTCGTTGCGGCTGCCTACGAGAAATACGCCGCGGCCCAGGCGGCAAAGCCGACCGCGGAAGACGCAACAGCCGAGCCCGTGCCCGATGCGAAAAAATCACCGGCAGAGATGCGGGACATCCTCGGCAAGGGATTGGCCTCCTTTACCCCGAAGCTCAAAGTCAAGGCAGACAAGCGCGATGCCGGCATCTCCGTCTCCACCCCGCTGGCCATCTCTTTCGTCATCACCGCCTTCATCACCCTGATCCTCTACTGGTTCCTGATGAAGACCGATACCGGCCAGGCGATCCGCGCCACGGCCCAGGACCGCGAGGCTGCCCAGCTGATGGGGATCAACGTCAAGTGGATGTCCATTCTCGCCTTCGGCATGGGCTCCTCCCTGGCGGGCACTGCCGGGGCTCTGGTCTCGCCGACCTACTACATCTTCCCCCAGATCGGCAGCATCTTCACCCTGAAGGCCTTTGTCATCACAGTGCTGGGAGGGATGGGGAGCATCGTCGGCGCCACCCTCGGCGGCATCATCATCGGCATCGCCGAGTCGGTCAGCGCAGTCTACATCTCGTCCGGCTGGAAGGATGTGGTCGTGTTCGTCCTGTTCCTGCTGGTCCTTCTCTTCAAGCCGTCCGGACTGCTCGGCAAATCAAGAATGTAGCGGGGTTGCATGCAATGAAATTTACCGACGTTTCCATGGGCAACACCAGGGGCATCTCCCCGGTCGCGGTCATACTCTGGCTGGTCATCCTGACGGGCCTGTTCCTGTTCCCCAAGGCGGTGGAAAGCCCCTATGCCCTGCACATTATGATCCTCTTCTTCCTCAGCACCATCATGGGGGAGAGCTGGAACATCCTGGGTGGCTACACCGGACAGTACTCGGTCGGCCATGCCGCCTATTTCGGCGCCGGGGCCTACACCACCATGATCCTGATGCAGTTCAGGCAGATCCCCCCCTGGTACGGCATGCTGGCAGGGATCGTCGTCGCCCTGGTGGTCTCCCTGATCATCGGCTCCATCTGTTTCCGGCTGCGCGGACCGTACTTTGTCCTCGCCTCCATCGCCGTGGCGGAGATCCTCCGGCTCACGGCCATGAACCTGAAGGATCTGACCAACGGCGCCGAAGGTATCCTCGCAACCGAAATCCCCCCCTTTACGCTGGGGGGGACCGTCATTACCGACTTCCTGACCAAGGTGCCTTTCTACTACATCGGCCTGGTCGTGGCCCTGCTGACGATCCTGGTTACCTGGCTGGTGCAGAATTCCAAGCTCGGCTACTACTTCCAGGCGATCCGCGAGGACCAGGATGCCGCCCACTCCCTGGGGATCAACCTCACCATCTACAAAAACGTCGCCCTGGCCATCTCGGCGGTCTTCACCTCGCTGGCCGGCAGCTTCTACGCCATCTACATCGGCTTCATCGACCCGCCCACGGTCCTGTCGCTCGACAACTCGGTGCAGATCGTCCTGATCTGCATCATCGGGGGCATCGGCACTATCTGGGGGCCGGTCATCGGCTCACTGGTGCTGGTCCCGCTCTCCGAGGCGCTGCGCAGCAACCTCATCGCCCAGGTCTTTTTCAAGTTGGGCGTTGCCGAGGAGTCGGGATTCGGTATCTTCCTCAAGGAGCATCTGGCCCACGCCCATGCCCTGATCTACGGGATTCTGGTGGTGGTTGTCATCCTCTTCATGCCGGACGGGGTCCTGGGCTATGTAAAGAAGCTGACGGCAAAGAAGAAATAAAACCGGATTGCGTAGGGGCGCCGCTTGCTGCGCCCTGTATGACCATGGGCGCAGCAAGCGGCGCCCCTACAAAGGAACACGCCACATGCCAATTCTGGAAATACACCATGTCAGCAAGTTTTTCGGCGGCCTGGCCGCCAACTCGGATGTCTCCTTTCTGATGGAGGAGGGGATGATCATGGGTCTTATCGGCCCCAACGGTGCCGGTAAGACCACCCTCTTCAACTGCATCACCGGCTATTATCCCCCCACCAAGGGAGAGGTCCTCTTCAAAGGGATGCGGATGAACGGACTGCAACCGGACAAGGTCTGCAAACTGGGGATGGTGCGCACCTGGCAGAAGGTGCGCCCCCTGGCCAAGCTCTCCGTGGTCGACAACGTCATGGTGGGCGCCCTCTGCCGGACCAATTCCCTGAAGGTCGCACGGGAGATGGCCATGGAGCAGATCCGGGTGGTGCGGCTGGAGCACAAGGTTGACTTCCCGGCGGGCGGGCTCCCCATCGGCGAGCGGAAAAAGCTGGAAGTGGCGCGGGTGCTGGCCACCAAGCCACAACTGCTCCTGCTCGACGAGGTCATGGGAGGGCTGAACCCTGCCGAAAGCGACGAGATCATCCAGCTGATCCTGGAGATCAAGAAGACCGGCATCACCCAGATGGTCATCGAACACGACATGAAGGCGATCATGCGGATCTCCGACCGGATCGTGGTGTTGAACTCCGGCGAAAAGCTGGCAGAAGGGACGCCGGAGGAGATCGTCAACAATCCGGACGTAGTCACGGCATATCTGGGAGAGGCACATGCTTAAGCTCGACAAACTCAACTTCAGCTACGGCGATCTGAAGGTCCTCTGGGACATCGACCTGGAGGTCCACAAGGGGGAGATCGTCACCGTGGTCGGCGCCAACGGCGCGGGCAAATCCACCACCCTCAAGAACATCTCGCGCCTGGTTGCCTGGGAATCGGGCTCCATCACCTTCGATAACAACGACCTTGCCAAACTGGAACCGCACCAGGTCGTGGAGATGGGGATCGTGCACGTGCCGGAGGGGCGCAAGATCTTCCCGGAGATGACGGTGGTGGAGAACCTGCGCATGGGTTCTTTCATCAAGAGCGCCCGGCCCGACCGCGAAGCCAACATCGACAAGGTCTTCAGCCTGTTTCCCCGCCTCAAGGAGCGCGAAAAGCAATTGGGGGGGACCATGTCAGGCGGGGAACAGCAGATGCTCGCCATCGCCAGGGGGCTGATGGCCAACCCCAAGGTGCTGCTCCTGGACGAGCCGTCGCTCGGCCTCGCCCCGCTCCTGGTCAAGTTCATCTTCGACATCATCCAGGAGATCAACCGCCAGGGGGTGACGGTCCTCTTGGTGGAACAGAACGTCTACCAGTCGCTGCGTATCGCCCACCGGGCCTATGTCCTGGAAACGGGACGGGTGGTCCTGACCGGCACCGGCGAGGCGCTTCTGAACGACGATCACGTCAAGAAAGCCTTTTTGGGAATGTAACGGACCGGTGGTCCCAGACCGGCAATTCCGGAGGAACGTATGACCAAAGTCGAGAAATGGATGACGCGCAACCCCATCACCATCGAAGCGGACTCTTCCGTCATCGAGGCAATACACCTGATGAAGGAAAAAGAGATCCGGCGTCTGCCGGTGATGCACAACGGCGCCTTTGTCGGTCTCATCACCGACCGGATGATCAAGGAGTACACCCCCAGCAAGGCAACGGCCCTGGACACCTGGGAAATCCACTACCTCCTTTCCAAGACCCCGGTCAAGGAGGCGATGAACCCCACCCCCTTCACCGTGACACCGGACATGGATCTGACCGATGCGGCCCAGCTCATCCACGACCGGAAACTGTACGGTCTCTGCGTAGTAGACGCGGACAAGCGCCTGGTGGGGATCCTGACCACCACCAACATTCTCGAAGCGCTCATTGCCATCTGCAAAAATCCTCAGACTTGCTCTGAGTGAAGGAAGATGCTATAGTGCCCGGCCAGATGAATAATCGCAAATTTATGCATTGACAGGAACGACCTGATGAAGTATCTTCATTAGAAATTCCTTCGATAGCGATACTGCCCAACCATCCGCGAGGGTGGGACGGAAAGCCTACGGGTCTCACCGAGACAGCCGGGTTGCCGAACTATCAATAGTCCGATAGATAGCGTCTACCCGGCTTTTTTCATATCTGCACAGCCAATCAACGTACTTCCGGCATGGGCGCAGGACGGTCGTTATCCCCTCAACCCCCGCTGAATGCCCGCGTACGGATTGACAAGAGGTATGTATACTGTAGACTGTTTCCGATGCATATTCTAACGATGGAGCATGCTCTATGAAGCGTCTGGCAGGTTTGGCACCACTCCTCTCCCTCATGCTGCCGGGTTTTGCCTTTGCAGCCGATCTGAACGTCGACGGCACCACGCTGCTCAGGATAGAGGAGCGGAGCGCCCCCGGCTTTTCCAAGCAGACAGTTGCTCCTGCGACCCAGTTTTTGGGAATCGACGCTACCGACGTCGGCGCAAAGGGCTTGTCGTTCCATCTCTATGGATGGGGACGGGCCGATCTGGCCGACAAGAGCGCCGGGGATGAAAAAACCGACGCGAACCTCACCTATGGCTACGTCAAATATCGCAAAGGCTTCCCCAACGCCGCCCTGATCGGCAAGGCTGGCCGTTTCTTCGTTTTCGAGGGGATCATCAACGAGCAGGTCGACGGGGCCCAGGCCCAGTTGATCCTTCCCCGGGGATTCACCCTGTCGGCCTTCGGCGGTGTTCCGGTCAAACTCGACCGCAGCAGCAACACCAAGGGAGACCTGATCGGCGGAGGCCGCCTCGGTTTCCGCTATGGCGGCATCATCGACGTGGGGCTTTCCGGTCTGCACGAGAGGAATGCCTACCTGGACACCATGGCCCGCGCTGACCGGCAACTGGTCGGCGGCGATATCTGGATCGCCCCGCACCGCATGGTCGACATCACCGGCCGCAGCAGCTATAACGCAACCACCGAAGACTTTGCCGAGCACTCCTACCAGATGAACATACGTCCCGGCCACGGCCTCACCGTTGCCGCCGATTTCAGCGACATCAGCGCCAAGGACTTCACCACCTTTGCCAACATGGTCTTCAACACCTTCAACTCCTCCAGCAACGACAACATGAAGAGTTACGGCGGCAGCCTCACCTACAGCGCCTTCAAGCCGATAGAAATCTTTGTCGAATACAAGCATTTCAAACGCGATGTCACCGGCAGCGCCGACAAGTTCGGCGGCGAGATCCGCGCTTCGCTGCTCGATGGGGCTCTCAACCCCGGCTTCGGCTACCGCAGGGTCTCATCCTCCAGCACCGGCAGCATCCCCTCCTATAACGAAATCCGTGCCTTTGCCTCGTATGTCAAAGGGGCCTATTCAGCCAGCGTCGACTTCATAACCGATCTGTACGACAAGCAGTTCTACGGCACGGACTCCGACTACGCCTATGAACTGAGCGGCTCGCTCGGTTACCGGATCTCGCCGGTTGTGCATCTTTCCGGAGATCTGAGCTACGGTGCCAATCCTGACTACAAGGATCAGGTCAAAGGGCTCGTGCGCCTCACCTTCAGCTATTCAACGGTAAAAGGAGCACCGCAATGATGAAGCATGGTATCGCCTGCCTGTGCGCCCTGCTGGCACTGGTGGCTTTGACCGCCTGCAGCCAGAATATTTCGCCGAAACCGGCCCTGCCCCCTGTGGGACACCCCGAGCCCCTGCCACAGGGTCGCCCGATCTGTTCCGACTGCCATGAAGTGCCGATGAAGGATTCCCAGAAGTCTTATGCCGTTCTGGACCACACAGCGACCTTCGTCAAGGACCATCGCTTTGCAGCCGCCAGTGAAGCCGGGAGTTGCGCGATCTGTCACAAGGAATCGTTCTGTAACGAGTGCCATGCCAACTATGTGGAGGTCAAGCCGTCGACCCTGCATGGCGATCGGCCCGATCGTGATCTCCCCCACCGCGGCGACTATCTCAGCCGGCACAAGGTGGATGGGAGGCTCGACCCGGCAAGCTGTTACCGTTGCCACGGTCGAACGAACAACGAAAAATGCGTGACATGCCATCGCCACTAGCACGTAGCTCCTGGCCCGTGGCTTCCGGCCCGTGGGACATGACGGACCACCCGCTGCGAGCCATACGCCACAAACCCTGAGGTGACTCAATGCAACAACATCGACCCCTCTTTCAACTGCTCACCTTGGCAGCCTTCTGTACAGCGCTCTGCTCCTGCGGCACGGCCAATGACGCGGCTCCATCCCTGAATGCCGTCGGTCAGCACCCCAGCGACTGGTTAAGCAGCCACGGCGCAGGGTATGCCACCTATCCCGACCAGTGCCGCCAGTGCCACGGACAGGAGCTTACCGGGGGGATTACCGGCATCGGCTGCTCGGACTGCCACCTGGGCCCCCACCCGGTGCCGTTTCCGAGCCATCGGCTGAACACCAACCAGACCAACGACTGCGCCCCCTGTCATGGCGCCACCCTGCAAGGGAGCGGCAACGCACCGTCGTGCACCTCCTGCCACCTGCTGCTTCCGGCCGGAACCGTGCCGGTTCTCAACCAGTGCAACAGTTGCCACGGTAACCCGCCCAACGGCGCGGTCTACCCCAATATCTCCGGGCTGCACGCCAAGCACACGAATCTCGCTTATGTCGCCACCACCTGCACGATCTGCCACAGTGGCGGCGGCAGCGGCACAGCGACACACGGCAGCCAGCTCACCGTAGCCTTCCGCAGCACCTATAACGAGAACGGCGTCATCGCCAGTCGCGCTACCAACGGCACCTGCAGCGGCGTCAGTTGCCACGGCGGAGTGACTACCCCGGCCTGGAGCGCCGGCAGGATCAACGTATCCACCGACTGCTCCATCTGCCACGTCGACGGCACGGCCCTGCCGGCAGCCACCAAACCGTACAACAGCTTCTATTCAGGCCAGCATACCCTGCATGCCATAACTTACGCAATCCCCTGTAGGGACTGCCATAACATGTCCATCACCAGCGGCGGCAACAGCCACTTCAGCAACCTGAGCACCCACAGCCTGGAGCTCGCCCCGGCGCTGACGATACGGCCCGAGGTCGTTTACAGTGGCGGCAGTTGCACCCCCGGAACGACGCCACCGGCAAACACCTTTGTCTTTGGGCATTGTCATGAAACCAAACCCTGGTAACGCGTAACAGACACGAGCTGTGCACCATCCGGAGGCTGACGAGGATGAAACAACGTATAACGGAACATAACCGCATACTATCCGTCATGGTCACACTGCTGCTGGCGCTACTCGTTGCCGCTGCTGCGTTCGGGGCGACCGCACCTGTCGTCACCAACCAGACCCCCATCAGCACCGGGCTGAGCACACCGGTACGGGTAGTGGCCGATAGTGCCGGCAACCTCTATGTCGCCGACCCGCGGGCGCGGGGGATCATGCAGTACACCCCTGCAGGAAACCTGATCTCGCGCATCAGCACGACAAAACCTCCCATGGGGATTGCTTTTACGGCCGGCAATGACCTGCTGGTCAGCCAAGGGACCTATGTCGCCCTGCTCTCACGCAACGGCAGCTTTGCCGAAACCCGCCAACTGGCTCCCACCGGTGGCTTCAAGATGGCCAACGGCATTGCCGTGGCCAGCGACGGCACGATATTCGTCACCGACAGTCTGGACGACTGCGTGCATGTCTTTAATGCCAACTACAGCTACCGCAGCCGCTTCGGCACCACCGGCACCGCAACCGGCCAGTTCAGCCTTCCCACGGGCATCGCCTACGAAAAGGCCGCCAACCAGGTAGCGGTTGCCGACACGCTCAACAGCCGCATCCAGTTCTTCTCCACGGCCGGTGTCTTCCAGAAGGTGCTCGGCAGCCCAGGGATGCCACCCACCGGCAACAGCGGCCCCCCCTATGCCAATACCACGGTCTACCTGAGTTCTCCCCAGAATATCTCGTTCGAGTACACGCGGGACACGACACCGCAGCTTTCCAGGATCTTTATCGTCGACTCCTTCCAGAGTATCGTCCAGACAGTCGATCCGGCGAACAATGCGCTCCTGCTCATCATCGGCAGATACGGCGTACACGCGTCGCAGGGCGAACTGTTCGTCCCTGCCGATGTCCTGTTCGAACCAACCACCAACCGCCTCTTCGTTGCCAACGGCCAGGGGAACCTGGCCATCTTCGGCATCGACGGCGGCGCCGCCGGTTCCGACACCGTCCCGCCATTGGTAACGGTCGTGCCGCGGCCCGGCACGTCAACCGTCACCAACGTGTCGTCCATTACCCTCACCGGCACCGTCAACGAAACCGCCACCATTACGGTTACCGCCAATACCGCAGCCGTGATCGGCCCGGTCACCTTCCCCACCGCTACAACCTGGACCTGCACCGTTTCCGGGCTGGTCAGCGGTGCCAATATCATCTCCGTCAAGGGAACGGACCTGGCAGGCAACCAGTCGGCAACCCAGAGTCTGACGGTTACCTACAGCCCCACTGCTCCGGCATTGACGGTCAACGCCGTCACCTCGCCGACCCGGAATACCTCGCTCACCCTGTCGGGTACCGTAGCCACGGGCGCGACCGTCACCGTGACCGCCGATACAGCCGCAAGCGTCGGCAGCGTAACGCAAAGCGGAACCTCCTGGAGCACGCCGGTTTCGAACCTGCCCAATGGCGATACGATCCTGACGGTCACTGCCACCGCCTCCGGCCTTCCCAACGCCGTGGCTACGGCACTCGTGACCGTCCACAACATTACGCCCGCCCTGACCGTCTCGACTCTGACCAATGGCAGCACTTCAGCCTCGCCACTGCTCAACGTCTCCGGAATCACCGACACCGGCGATATCAGCGCTGCGGTTCTCACCTTCAACGGCCAGCAGCAGGCCCCGGTACCGGTAGTCAACGGCCAGTTCCACACCATGGTCCAGTTGCAGCCGGGGAGCAACACTCTGGTGGTCAGCGTCACCGACACGGTCGGCAACAGCGTGTCGGAAACGCGCACCATCGCCTATGACGGCACTGCGCCGAACCTCGATATCACGACGCCTGCCGACGGATCGGCCGTCACCGCCACCACACTGCCCGTCATCGCAACCGCTCCGGTCGGCACCGTTTCCGGCACGCTTTACAAGCCGGACGGCAATACTGCTCCCATCACCTTCAGCCAGAGCGGCACCACCTGGACAGCCAGCCCGAGTCCGATCCTCGATGCCGGCATAGGCCTCTACACCGTCGACGTGACCGTAACGTCGGGCAGCCTGTCGAGCCACGGCAAGCGGACCATCCTGCTCGTCGATGCGACTGCACAGCCGACCCTCATCATCGACGGCCCGGTATCCGACCGGTTCGTCAACAGCTCGACCGCCACGATCACCGGCACCACCAGCGGCTCCAGCATAACCGTGACCGTCAACGGCACCACCCAGGCCGCGGACCTCAGTACCGGCACCTTCTCCATCCCGCTCACCTTCGGTGCCGAAGGTCCCTACGCAGTTATGGTTACGGTCTTCGACGCAGCCGGAAATGCCACGACCAACACCCGGACGCTGGTCTATGCCATCTCGGGGCCGGACCTGTCGCTTACCAGCCAATCGTCGACCCTGATCTCCGGTACCGGTACCCCCGGCTCAACGGTCTATATCAACGACAGCGCCGGCGTACAGGTCGGCACGACCGTCATCCCCAACAGCGGCATCTGGAGCATCACCCTGGCCGGCACCGAATCGGCGCCGCTGAATATCTACGCAATCGGCCCGACCGGCACCAGCTCGCGAAACGGCAAGATCACCGGTGGTGCGGGAGAACCGACCATCGTCGATGCCTACCGGGCACTGCGTATCGCAGCCCGCATCGAGCACGCCACCAGCGACCAGCTCTTGCGCGGCGACGTGGCACCGCTGGTGTCCGCACTGCCGCGGCCCGACGGCAGGATCACCGTCGCCGATGTGGTTGCGATCCTGCAACGGGTGCTCGGCATCGCCTGGCAGTAAGATGCACAACGACTCTTTTACAAAGGACAGACCATGAAACGGATCATTCCCATAGCTGGCATACTCACCATGGCGCTCATGTCACAGGGGTGCGGCAGCGGCGCCTCCGCGCCGGTGGTCAGCACCAAGCAGGTGTTCGTCTCCTTCTCGACCAATGCCACGCCAGTGGCAGGCCCGAGCGGCGTGGAATTCGACGTGATCCTGCCGGAGAACGTCACGGTTCCCCTCAAAGCCGGCACCACCAACGAAGTCTCCGTGACCGCCCTTACCACCGCCAACCGGCTCAGTGCTTCGTTAAGCATCCTTGCCAGCTATACCTCTCTACCCACCACCCCGCCGACGAAAAAGGTCCATATTGCGGCCTTGGATATCTCCGGCACACCGACGACGATCAACTACGGCAAATTCCTCACCCTGACCTGCACCTATGCCTCGACTCTGCAGGCAACGGACATCACCAGCCTGAACCCGGCAGGGAGCTTGAATTTCATCGGCACATATAACAACGTCAATCCGGATATCACAACGATCCTGAGCGAACCGCAATTGTCGATTTCCATAACGAATTGATCCGACCTCTGTGAAATACAGGAGCACACGATGAACAGATCGGCCGCTTTCATACTTATCGCCGGAGCCCTCTTCCTGATGGCCTCAGCAACCGCGTGGGGGCTCACCGTCTCCCCTCCCCACGATGCCAGCAGCGGATACTCCTGCGCCAGTTGCCACATCTCCCACCGGACCCTCGGCGGAACGGGCTACAGCAACATCTGCCTCAACTGCCATAGGCCGGGAGACCCGAAAGCAGGCGGCATGCCCTTTACCGCGGCCGATTTTGCCAATCCCTTCGGTTCCTACACAAACACCAGGACCGGAACCCCTTACCAGACTTCGCACAACTGGCAGGGACCGGAAACCAATGCCCGTGCAGGAGCACTCCCGCCGGTTCAGGCGCTGATGACCACGGGCAGCCTGCGCGCCCGTACCAACTACCAGCTCTCCTGCGTCCGCTGCCACAACCAGCATGACAATACCTATCCACCATTCCTGCGCATGGCGAACGACCAGGACCAGATGTGCCTGGACTGCCACCGCCAGCGCAATACCGTTGACCAGATGCAGGGAACTCACCCGGTCGCCGTCGATTACGCATCCATACAGGCGGCAAGCCCTGCCGCTTTCAAACCCTTCTCCACCAGCAGCGGACTGACGCTCCCCGGCGGCAAGGTTCTCTGCAGCAGCTGCCACAGCGTCCACTACACCGATTCACGGGCCGGCACCCAGAAAGGCTCCGCGAACTTCCTCAACCTCTCAACCGGTGACGGCTACATCCTGCGCACCTCGCTGCACGGCGCCACAGCCAACACCGTCAACCTCTGCACCGACTGCCACATCGGCAAAAAGACCCATAACGCCAGGAACCAGAACGCCCAATGCGGCGACTGTCACGGCGGGCACGTTGATCTCGGCGACGGCACCACGCCGAACGTCTGGCTGGTTCGCCGCCAACTGACCTATTCCTCGGTGAGCCGCTCGGCGCGGCCGTTCCAGGCGATCTTCACCTCGGTCACCCGGAAAAACTACAAGAACCCGGCCGGCACCGGCATCTGCCAGGTCTGCCACGTGGTCCCGGTCGGCACCGGGTATCCTACCGACCACGAATCGAATGATCCTGTCGTCTGCAACGCCTGCCATGGCCATAACAGCGGCGCCGGATCGTTCAGCGTCGGTGCGGGCGGGTGCTCAAGCTGTCACGGCTACCCGCCACAGGGAAATACCGCCGGCGGACCGCGTGGATATGCCGTCTATAACGGCACACCTTCTCCGTTCACCAACGAATCGACCGGCGCTCATCCTGCCCATGCCGCGATCCCCTACCAGAAGGCATGCGTGGAATGCCACCGGGGGAACACCCACATAACCGGCACCTTCACGGATGTCTTCATCCTGGCCGGACCGATCCTCTCCATCTATACCAGCCAGATCAAGCCGCAGTACGACACTACGGCCATGACCTGCAGCAATGTCTATTGCCACTCCAACGGTGCGCCGCGCGGCGGCACCCTGACCGCAGTTGTGGCTCCCTCCTGGTCCCAGGCCCTGGGCGGAGGCGCAGGCTCGATCATCGGCACTGCCAACGAATGTTCGAGCTGCCACGGCAGCACTGCTGCCAATATGACCACCAATTCCCACTCCGCCCACCTGGCAGGCGCCATCGACTGCGCCAAGTGTCACACCAACACGGTCAATCCGGGCAAGATCATCAAGGACGTGGTGTTGCACGTCAACGGCACCAAGGACGTCTACTTCGATGCCATCAACCCCGGTGGGGTAAAAACCGTTGTCAGCAATCAGCTCGTCTGCTCCAACCTCTACTGTCACAGCAATGCCCAGGGGGTCGGCGGCACCGGCAGCGTAACCTATCGCACCCCGGTCTGGGGCGGCACCATCAACGGCTGCGGCGGCTGTCACCAGAACATGGCAACCTTTGCCGTCATCTCCTCGGGAAGCCATAAAACCCATGCCAATACCCAGCAGTACAGTTGCTCTCTCTGCCACAACACCGGCTATACCGCATCCGCAGTGACGGCGACGACCCACGTGGACAAACAGATCAACGTCGTCTTCACCGGCATTGCCGTCGGCAATGCAACACCCTACAGCAAGACTGTCGCATTCGCCCCCGGCACCGCCTACGGCACCTGTTCGAGCGTCTACTGCCACAGCACCGTTAAAGGCGCATCACCGGTCTACAAGACCGTTACCTGGGGTGCAGCCGCCCCCTGCGGTGCTTGCCACGTGAACATGGCCAGCGATGCAGGCGCCACCGGCAGCCACATCCAGCATGCCCAGACTGCCGGCTATGCCTGCTCGGTCTGCCACAGCGGTGCAGGAACCGGGACGCTCCTCCACGCGAACCGCCAGATCGATTTCTCCTTCACCGCAGCAGGAGCAGGAACCACCTATTCGGGTGGCACGGCTGCAAGCCCAACGGCAGCCTACGGCACATGTTCGACCAGTAACTGTCACGGTGCCCAGAATCCCACCTGGGGAGCCAATACCGGCAAGATTCGCTGTGCCAAGTGCCACGGCTACCGGTCAACTCCCTGGAATGCCCTGAGCGGGGCAACCGCTGCCACCGACAGCAAGGCCGGCACCCACTTCAACCATATCTCGTCCACCACCTACAAGTATTCGCGCCCCTTCAGCTGCGCCGAATGCCATGCCACCTCCATTGCGCTCATCAGCGACGACGTCAACGCCGCCGGCCACTTCGGCGCCACGCCCGCAGAGGTGAGCTTCGGCACCCTGGCAAAAACCGACGGCCTGACCCCGTCGTACTCCGCGGGGACCTGCTCCAATACTTACTGCCACGGCGCATCGCTCCCCGATGGCGCCACACCGACCAGAGTGACGCCGACCTGGAATTCACCGTTCCTTACCGGTGCCAGCAGCGACTGCGGCAAGTGCCATGGCAACCCGCCGAATACCTCCGGTCACGGCGCCGTTACGGCCGACCTGTGCAACGGATGCCACAACCACGTGAACAACAACCGAACCTTCAACGACCTGAGCAAGCATATCAACGGCCAGCTTGACGGCGGCGAGTCTGCCGGCGGAGTCGACTGCACTCCTTGCCACAGCGGCTTTGCGAATACCATGAATACCGACACTGCCTCCTACCACCACGTCGTCAATCCGGCAACCCTGGACTATAACTCCACCGACAGCTGTCTGCGCTGCCACGCGGACCACAATATCTTCAGCCCGATCTACAACCCGTCCAATCCATCCGTTTCCCAGCGGGGTCGGAACCTGCTGGTGGCACCGTTTACCGTACCCACCCAGTCCAGCCTTACCGCCACAACCAACACCGACTTTGACGCGACCAGCGGCGGGCTCTGCCTCACCTGTCATCAGTCGATTGCAACCAAGACACTTACCTCATCCCGGCAAAAAGACGACGGTACGACAACCAACGCGGCCGTGCCCAGGGTCACCTACACCGCCTCGATGCACAATTACACGTCTTCCTCGGCCTTCAGCGACGGCTCGAAGTTCAATGCCAACTGCGTCAAGTGTCACAACGCCACCAGCGGCGAGACCAGCCTCTACCAGACATCGGCCAACCAGTTCGGCCTGCACGTCAGCGCCGACCGCCGCCTCTCCGCCACCATGGGCGCTCCGGTCAAGGATGCCCAGGAAGAGAACTTCTGCTTCCGCTGTCACAGCCAGGCAGCCGACAGCCTGCCCGGAACGAAGAAGGCCGCCAACGGCAAGGACTGGTACGGCTCGCAGGCCATGTCCACTACCTCGGAGGATACCTTCAAATCGTTCTCAACCAGCACCAGGGTCTATCGCCACAACCTGAAGAACTACGTCGGTATCCATCGTCCGACCATCCAGGATGAAAATCTGGCTTACATCAGCGCCAACAAGCATGTAGAGTGCGCTGACTGCCACAACCCACACATTGCCCAGGCCGGCACCCATGCCACGGGGAGCACGACCCTGGCCAATGTCCTGCTCGGCGCCTCGTTTGTCAGCTATACGCCGGGCGCCAGCAACTGGACCAACGGCAGCTATGGCTATTCAGCCTTTGTCAACGACAATGCCACTGCCACGGAAGCCGAATACCAGATCTGCTTCAAGTGCCACTCCGGCGCCAATACCAACGTCGCCACCTGGGGGGGAAGCGGTGCCGCTGCATGGACCGACCTTGGTCTGGAATTCAACCCGAACAACGCATCGCGCCACCCGATCGGCTCGGCCCTCTCGGCGGCAAATCAGCTCGCAGCAGGTGCCCTGACCGGCGGCTGGGTTCCGGGCATGGTCATGACCTGTTCCGACTGTCATGCCACCGATTCAGCGGCATCTCAAGGCCCGCACGGCTCTTCGGTCAAGTGGATGCTCAACCCCAACACGACCGGCACCAAATACAACAACTGGCCCTACACCTCGGCAGCAAGCAACGGAACCAGCAGTTCCACCGGTTACATAAACGGTACCGGCAGCTCCACCTTGCCGAACTCAGGTCAGGTTTTCTGCCTGAGCTGCCATGTCTGGAGCGCCGGCGGTGCGGGCCACACGCAAAGAAGCGGTGACCATGGCGTTGCATGCGTCCGCTGCCATATCCGTGTTCCCCACGGCGGCAAGGTGACCCGCTTCATTACCGATGCAAACGCAACCATACTCGGAGCGGGAGTCTTTGGTGCCGGCGGTTCGGGCATACCCCGCAGGTATGTTCCGGATGGCAATGGCACAGCCTTTACCGGCATGACGGAATTCGTGAAATCTACCGGTGCCTATGGCAAGAGCAACTGCGGGACAAACTGTGGCGAGCACAATGCCACGGCAAGCGCCGCAGGGACGAAGGAAAACTGGTAATATCCCCTGAGGGGCGCAGCTTGGCTGCGCCCCGAATAGAGCTCTTTAAACAGAAAAGCCCCGCTGAAACCAGCGGGGCTTTTCTGTTTCCGACATGTCGACGAAAGCTACTACTTTTTGAGCAGCTCCCGGCCAAAGGGAGAAATCTCCCGCAGCCGCTGGATGATGGGAGGAAGTTCGCGGATGACCGCATCGATCTCGGCGTCGGTGGTGAAGCGGGAGAGGGAAAAACGGATGGAGCCATGGGCGCAGGTGAACGGCACCCCCATGGCACGCAGCACGTGCGAAGGCTCCAGGGAACCGGAGGTGCAGGCGCTCCCCGAAGAGGCGCAGATCCCCTTCTCGGAAAGGAGCAGCAGGATCGCCTCCCCTTCGACAAACTCGAAGGCGATGGAAACGGTGTTGGGAAGCCGCTCGGCGCCGCCGCCATTGATCCTTGCTGCCGGAATGATCGCCATCAGCTCCCGTTCCAGGCGGTCGCACAGCCCTTTTACCCTGGTGTTCTCGTCATGGAGGAATTCCCCGGCCACCTGGCAGGCCTTGCCCAGGGCGATAATGGAAGTCGTTGCCTCGGTGCCGGCACGGCGGTTCCTTTCCTGGTGCCCGCCGACCAGGAAAGGACGGAACGGCGTCCCCTTCCGCAGGTAGAGAGCCCCGATCCCCTTGGGGGCATGCAGCTTGTGCCCGGAGAGCGAAAGCATGTCGATGCGCGATTTCGCCATGTTGAGGGGGATCTTCCCCACCGACTGCACGGCATCGGTATGGAACAGGACGCCCCGCTCCTTGACGATCCCGGCAATCTCCTCGATGGGAAAGACAACGCCGGTCTCGTTGTTGGCATGCATGATGGAAACGATGGCGGTGTCGTCGTCTATGGCCCGCTTCAGCTCATCCAGGTCGAGACGGCCGGCGCTGTCCACGTTCAGTTCCGTCACCCGGACGCCATGCTTGGTGAGGTTGCGGCAGAGGGTGAGGACCGCCGGATGTTCGACCCTGCTGGTGATGACGTGCCGGCGGCTGGGAAATGCCTCCAGCGCCGAGCGGATGGCAGTGTTGTCGCTTTCGGTGCCGCAGGCGGTGAAGATGATCTCCTCAGGCTGGGCGCCCAACAGCGTTGCCACCCGCGCGCGGGCCTCGTCGACCTTTTTCTGCACCTGCCCGCCGAAGAAATGCATGGAGCTGGGGTTGCCGTACAGCTCGGTGAAATAGGGGCGCATCTCCTCGAAGACCGCGTCATCGACCCGGGTGGTGGCGTTGTTGTCGAGATAGATCTCTTTCATCCCTCCACCTCCTCGACGACAATATCGTCGCTCACCATGTCGCGCAGCTTCTGCTCCACGAATTTGGCGGTGAAACCCGATGAAGCGCAGCCGGCACAGGCCTTACGGAAGGCGATCTGCACCGTCGGGCCGGCAATGTCGATCAGTTCCAGGTCACCGCCGTCGGTCCAGAGCTGCGGCCGGATCTCGTTCTCCAGCACCTCCTGGATCAGCTGCATCTTGCGCAGGTTGGTAAGCTTCTCCGGCTTCTTGGGGGGTGCGGCCTGAGCCTCGCCGAGGACTTCGGCGATCAGCTCCTTGATCCGGGGGATGCAGCCACCGCAGGCACCGCCTGCCTTGGTGAAATGGGTAACCTGCTCGGCCGTATGCAGCCGGTTCTGTTCGATCACCTTCTTCAGGAAGCCGTCGGTCAGGCCGAAACACTTGCAGACGATCTCCCCTTCCTGTTCATGGTCGTGCCCATGCCCATGGGTCGGCACCGGACCGCCGCGATACTTGGCAATGGCGACTTCCAGCGCCTCCTGCCCCATGACGGAACAGTGCATCTTCTCCTCGGGCAGGCCACCGAGAAAGTCGGCGATCTCCTTGTTCGTCACTGCCAGCGCCTCGTCCAGGGTCTTCCCCTTGATCATCTCGGTCAGGGCCGAAGAGGAGGCAATGGCACTGCCGCAGCCAAAGGTCTGAAATTTTGCGTCGACGATCCGTTCCTTCTTGTCGTCGAGCTTGAGGAAAAGCTTCAACGCATCGCCGCAGGCAAGACTGCCGACTTCGCCGATGGCATCGGCCTCGGGGATGTCGCCCACGTTGCGCGGATTGAGAAAATGCTCCTTCACCTTATCGGTATAATCCCACATGGTCCCTCCAGTGTGAATTTTTGGTCAGTATAGCGCAAAGACGCAGAAAACGCAAAAAGGACTTTTTAACTCCTCTTTCACGTCTCCGGCGTCCTTGTCTGCTGCAAATCTCAGATTCTCAGGACTGCTGGATGAATGCCTTGCCAGCAGCAATGATCGCCTGCAGACGTTCTTCCGACGACGATTCGCCATAGAGGCGCACCACCGGCTCGGTGCCGGATTTACGGAACAGGAGCCAGCTTCCGTCTTCGAGAATGAACTTGTTGCCGTCCAGGGTCACCTTCTCCTTTACCTTCAAATGGGCGAATTCGGTCGGCGTGGCGGCAATCTTTGCCGGGAATGCTGCTTCCAGCTCCGCGGAGAGACGGATGTTCTCCCGCTTGGTCAGATACCGCCCGACCTTTTCATAGAGACGCTCCAGCAGCACCCTCACCGGCTGCCCCTCGTGCGCGACCATTTCTGCGACCAGGAAACATGCCAGGATGCCGTCCTTCTCGGGTACATGCCCCTTGATGGTCAGACCGGCGCTTTCTTCGCCGCCGATGACGATCTTGTCCTGGCTGATCAGTTCGCCGATATACTTGAATCCAACCGGCGTCTCGAAGACTTCGATGTTGTGGTGACGCGCCACGGCATCGATCAGGTGGGACGTGGCAACGCTGCGTGCAACGCCGCCGCTGATCCTGCGGACCCGCACCAGGTAGTCGAGCAAGAGGGCAATGATATAGTTCGGTTCGATATAGCTGCCGTCGTCATCGATGATACCGAAACGGTCGGCGTCGCCATCAGTGGCAAGACCGAGCCTGATGGTGGGATCGCTTTTAACCAGGCCGATGAAGTCCTGGATGTTTTTTTCCGCCGGTTCAGGTGGGAAGCCGCCGAAATAAGGATCGCGCTGGTCGTTGATCTGGCGGAAGGAAACGCCGCGGGAAAGGAGCGGCGCATCGAGGTAGCCGCGAGCCGTTCCATAGAGCGGATTGAGGGCTATCCCCCCTACCCGGCCGACTGCGTCGAAATCGATCTTTGTGGCAAGGTCGGCCAGATAGGCGGGCCTGCAGTCGATCTCCTCCAGGAGCCCCTCGCGCAATGCCTGATCGAGCGGCCGCTCCTTATAGCAGATCTCCCCCAGCATCTCGTTGGCACGCCGCTCGATATCGCCGGTGGTTTCAGGCAAGGCAGGCCCGCCCCAGGCAGGAGAAAACTTGATGCCATTGTATTCAGGAGGGTTGTGACTGGCGGTGAAATTGATGGCACCTGCCACCTTGCGCCGCAGGATCTCGAACGAGATGACCGGAGTCGGGGTGTCGCGGTCGCAGAGCAGGACCTTGATGCCGGCGCCAGCCAGGACCCTGGCCGATTCGCGGGCAAAACGCTCACCCATGAAACGGGAATCGTACCCGATGATCAGCCCTTTTTCCCGCTCCCCCTGGCTGATAACATGATCCGCGATGGCCTGGGTGACTACCCTGACATTTTCAAAGACAAAATCCTCGCACAGAATGCCCCGCCAGCCCGATGTGCCAAATGCAATCCGCGTCATGGCTTCCCTCCTGAAGATACTGATAAATACGGGCATCCGGAGCGTACAGGCGCTGCAGAAGGCCGTGCATACAGTAGATTAATATACCCCCCCACCCTAGTCAAGGGAAACAGTTGCAGCTAGGCGAAATCGCCGGGGATTTTTACAGTTGACTTAAAGCGCGGAAAATTGGTAGATTGAATTTTACGCACGAAACAGCGGATATAGAAGAAGAGGAGGAAGACCAATGCAATGCCAAACCGTGCTTCGCGGTACCGAATGTACATTCTGGGGAAACCAGGGGTGTGTGTTCTCTGGCGGCAGCTGCCAGGTTGTCGTGGAGAACTGCGAAGGATGTGAGCGAATTGTCGAAGGCTCGATCGGACGTGTCTGCAGCGCGTATCCCGCGCCGGGCAAGAAATGGTCCGAGGGGCTCTGCAACTTTGCCACCCATGTGAAAGTCGAGATCAAGAGCGAAGAGACCAAGATCAACCCGCTCAAGGCATCCAAGAAGGCCGCAGGAAGCAAGAAGAAGTAGCAGTTCTGCCGACTCGGAAAAAGGGAGGCTTTGGCCTCCCTTTTTTGTCTCCACTGAAAGTTTTTCCCCTTCGTGGTACAACCCTTCATCGTGACGCTGACATGGCCTATGAGTCGTTAACCTGCCCCCACTGCGGCGGGGCGGTAAAATCCTACCGGAATCCCATTCCTACCGTTGACATCATCATCGAGATCGATGGTGGTATCGTACTGATCGAACGACGGAACGAACCGTTGGGGTGGGCACTGCCGGGTGGATTCGTCGACTATGGGGAAACCCTGGAACATGCAGCTACGCGGGAAGCCCGGGAGGAAACCTCGCTGGATATTGTCGACCTGCAACTGCTGGGCTGCTATTCGGACCCGGCCCGTGATCCGCGCCACCACACCATCACGACGGCTTACATCGCCAAGGGGAAGGGTATCCCCAAGGCGGCGGATGATGCCGCAAGCCTGACGGTGTTCCCGATCGATTCCCTGCCCGCCCGACTGTGCTTCGATCATGCCCGTATCATTGAAGATTACCTCCGCAGGAAAAAACCCTCCCACTAGGCAACAGTATCACTCCGGCAATACTTCCCTGTCGGCTCCCTTGACGGTCTTCCCCTGCATGAATTCCAGCACCTTCTCCGGAGGCATGGGCCGGCTGAAATAATAGCCCTGCATCTCGTCACAGAGCTTACCCTTCAGAAAATCGAACTGCCCCTTGGTTTCTACCCCTTCGGCGATCACCCGGAGGTTCAGGCTGTTTCCCATGGCAATGATGGCCGTAGCAATGGCGGCGTCGGTGGAATTGGATTCTACCTCGCGGACAAAGGTCTTGTCTATCTTGAGCGTATTGACCGAAAAACGCTTGAGGTGGGAAAGGGATGAATAGCCGGTGCCGAAATCGTCGATGGAGATATGGACCCCCATGTCGCGCAACTGATTGAGAACCGCAATGGTGAAATCGGGATTCTGCATGATCACGGTCTCAGTGATCTCAAATTCCAGGTGTTTCGCAGAGAGGCCTGTTTCGGCAAGTGCCTCGGCAACGACCTCGATGAAATTCCGCTGCTGGAGCTGGTATCCGGACAGGTTCACGGCAACGACCATCTGCCTCAACCCCTGCTGCTGCCAGGCGGCATTCTGTGCACAGGCCTCCTTAAGCACCCACTCCCCAATCGGAATGATCAGACCGGTTTCCTCGGCAAGCGGGATAAATTCCGCTGGAGACAACAAGCCCAGGTCGGGATGCTCCCACCGCAGCAGGGCTTCAAAGGCGGTGATCTCTCCACTGAGGATATCCACCTTTGGCTGGTAGTAGACAAGGAACTCCTTGTTCTCCACGGCCTTTCGCAGGCTGTTTTCCAGCACGAAACGCTTGTGGGCGTTTTCGTCCATGGCCGCATCATAAAATTGATAGGTGTTGCTCCCTGCCGACTTGGCAGCATACATGGCGATATCGGCCTTCTTGATCAGATTGTCCAGGTCCTCGTCATCGGACGGATAGACACTGATACCGATACTGGTAGTGACGAACAGTTCATGCTCTTCGATGATATGCGGGGTTGCAAGCGTTGCAAGAATCTTCACTGCAACCCTTTCGGCGTCCCCTGTATCGCGCATGTTTACCAGTATGATGAGAAATTCGTCACCACCAATGCGGGCTGCCGTGTCAACCTCGCGGACACATGACGAGAGCCGCCGGGCAACTGACTGGAGCAGCTTGTCTCCGACGGGATGGCCAAGGGTATCGTTTATGATCTTGAACCGGTCAAGGTCGAGAAACAGAATCGCCATGGAAAGCCCTTCCCGATGGGCATGGGCACGGGCCTGCCTGAGACGGTCATACAGCAGCATCCTGTTGGGCAGCCCGGTCAGCGTGTCGTAATGTGCCAGATGATACAGTTGTTGCTGGGCGAGCTTTCTATCGGTGATGTCACGGCAGATCCACCAGACAGCTGCGGGTCGGCCATCATGGTAGCTGCAGGTAAGACTTCCCTCAAGGGGCACGTTGCTGCCGTCACTGGAAAAGACGGCTGTTTCGATGATCTCGGAACGGCCATATTTCAGGGCGTGTTCCATCCCAGTGACATAGGATTTCCTGCCGGCAGGGTGAATCAGTTCATTGACTGTTTTTGCATTCAGCTCATCACTGCCGCAGGCAAGGGCCTGGTGACTGGCCCGGTTTGCATAGATGAACTTCCCCTCAGGGGTCGTGCTGAAAATCAGATCGTTGGCCGTATCAATGAAATTGAACAGTCGTTCCTCGCTCTCCTTCAACAGACGCGACTCGGTCCTGATCACCCCCATAAGAAAGGTAGTCACTCCCGCGCTCACTCCGTTAAGGATCGTCACCCAGAGCCAGCGAAGCGCAATGTAGAGGAAATCGTTATGCAGCCCTTCTACCACAAAAGGCATCTGGACGTGCCTCAAGACACCGACATAATCCAGGGTCAGGAGTGCGCCATACAAAATGGCGCCAAAGGCACCGACAAACCAGACATCTGACTTTTTGTCGAGCAGAAAGGCCGCCTCAATGGTCACGACCAGATAGACGGCCCAGAACCAACTGGACACCCCACCGCTGACATGGATAATGGCAGTCACGAAAAGGATATCGAGAAGGATCTGGATATGATTGGCAAACCGGAAGGAACGGAGCTTTTCGTACCGGAACTGGTAGAGGGCATTGTAGCAAATGACTGACAGGACGCTGAGAAGGAGAACCGTTTTCTGTTCTGTCGACAGAAAGAAGCCGTACCTGCTGAACAGGAACACACTCCCTGCGGAGAGGATATATCCGCCGATGAAAAATAGAAGCAACCAGCGCACCCGGGCAACCAGGGAGTTGCGGACCGCATCTTCGGTAAGGGCCACGGAAGATCGTCCGTTGCGCTGGCCGCTGAAACGGTGGGTCAAGGCATCATGCCATGTTATGCGCTCTTTCTGACCACTGCTCGTCATGCGACAGTCGATCCTCTCAGGGACTGTAAATCGAAAAAAATGAGAGTTCCGGTGCTTCTGCTATGATACCGAGTTCAGCGGCATGGCGGTAAAACAGGGAAAGCCCTGCAAGCTGCTGCTCATCCAGGTCATATGAGATGATGCGCCAATAAGCTGCTCGCTGCTGCGCGCTCATCCAGTCGAGTCCCGTCGCTTCTGCAGCATAGCGCTCAAGGCGCAGCTTCGATAGCTCTTTGGCCTTCAGGAGGGACTGCAGTAGAAGAGCCACCTCTGCGTGTTTGCCGGCAACCGCGGCCCGGTTGACAATCCAGAGAGCAAAGACAAAGGGAAAACCGGTCTGCTGCTGCCAGATGGCTCCGAGATCGTAGACATGACAGTGCGCACCGGCAAGACTCTCCTTCAGCGCCATGTCACCGATCAGAAGCAGCGCATCAAAGAAGGAAAATGCCTCGGTCAGCGGTAACCCGGTACGCTGGTACTCGTTTGCAAAACCATGAAACCGGTTGAGGATGATCTTGAGAAGCGCCACCGAGGTATCAGACTCGTTGGTAAGCCCGATGCGGGCACCGTTCAGTTCCTGGAGAGGTTTTCTCGAAAAAAGGAGCACACTCTGCACCTCCCCTACGGCGCTGATGGAGAGATCGGGGAGTAGCCAGTACCTGTTGGGGTCGTTACCGTAGACGATGGAGGATGAAGGGCAAAGATCTATCTCGCCCTGGGCGAGAAGGCCATTCAGAACAGCAGGAACACCGCTGATATAGCTGTATTGAGCATCCGGACACAATTCCCGGAAGGCCATGAACAACGGAACACAGTTGGCATACTCGATCTGTCCAATCCTGACGGTCATCGGTACCCTGCCTTGCTGGTTCTTACTGCAGTTACGGCACGAGAGATATCATGACCCCGAAAAAAAACAAGGCGAGGGAAGCTCGCCTTGTTCATTGGCCATGAATCTGTCGTGTCATTCACTCTCGGCAACGTAATCCTGATAGTCCTCAACATTCATCAGCAGGTTCAGCTCGTCTTTGTCGTTGAGCTCCACCTCAACCAACCAGCCGCCGTCATAGGGGTCGTCATTGACAAGCTCCGGTGCATCCTGCACCTCCTCGTTCGAGGCCAGGACCAGACCGCTGACAGGAGCATACAGATCGGCAACGGTCTTGCGGGCTTCGATCGAGCCGAACGAATCATCCTGTTCGAGCTCAAAGCCGGCATCGGGAAGTTCAACCGCTGTGATACCTCCGAGTTCGTGCTGTGCATAATCCGTAATACCGATGACTGCCTTGTTGCCTTCGATACGGACCCAGAGATGTTCCTTGCTGTATTTCAGTTCTTCGGGGAAGTCCATCACATTACTCCAAAACAATACGCTCAAGGAAACTGGTATCGATGTTTCCTTCGATGAAATCCTTGTTGGCCATTATCCGCTTGTGAAAAGGTATGGTCGTTTTTATACCATCGATGATGTATTCGTCAAGAGCTCTGGCCATTCTGCGGATGGCATCCTGCCGATTTTCGGCATGGACGATCAGTTTTGCAATCAGTGAATCGTAATGCGGTACGACCGAATAGTTGTCATAGACAAAGGAATCGACTCGAACCCCCAGCCCTCCGGGAGGATGATAACCGGTAATCCTGCCGGGGCATGGCGTGAACTTGACCGGATCCTCGGCATTAATGCGGCATTCTATGGAATGGCCGTTGATCTTGATATCGCTCTGCTTATAGCGCAGTTTGAGCCCTGCTGCCGACCTGATCTGCTCACGAACGATATCGACACCGGTAACCATTTCGGTGACCGGATGCTCAACCTGGACACGAGTGTTCATCTCCATGAAATAGAAATTGTTCGCCTGGTCCACCAGGAATTCCATGGTGCCTGCACTGTTGTATCCCACGGCCTTGGCAGCGCGAACCGCAGCCTCCCCCATTGTCTTGCGGAGTTCGGGGGTACTTATGGCGGAGGGGGCCTCTTCGATGAGTTTCTGGTGGCGACGCTGGATGGAACAGTCACGCTCGCCAAGATGGATGACGTTGCCATGCTTATCGCCAAGGATCTGGATCTCCACATGGCGAGGCCGTTCGCAGTATTTCTCGATATAGACTTCAGGATTGCCGAATCCGGACTGAGCCTCTGCGCGGGCAGTGGCAAAGGCGTTGGGAAGGGTTGCCGGGGAATGGACAATCTTCATCCCTCTGCCGCCGCCACCTGCCGTCGCCTTGATAATTACCGGGAAACCGATCTCCTTGGCAATCCTGACCGCCTCATTGACATCGTGAACCCCTTCCTTGGTCCCGGGAAGGATGGGAACCCCTTCCTTGATCACAGCCTGGCGGGCACTGATCTTGTCCCCCATTATGCGCATGCTTTCTGCTGTCGGCCCGATGAAGGTGATGCCGCAATTCTCGCAGATCTCCGCAAAAGCGGCATTTTCAGAAAGGAAGCCGTAGCCGGGATGGATCGCCTCGGCATCGGTCAGTTCTGCCGCACTGATGATGGCATTGATGTTGAGATAGCTTTGCAGACTCGGAGGGGGGCCGATGCAGACACTCTCATCGGCAAGCCTGACATGGAGAGATTCGCGGTCCGCAGTTGAATAGACGGCAACTGTCTTAATGCCGAGTTCACGGCAGGCACGGATGACTCGCAAGGCGATCTCGCCACGGTTGGCAATGAGTACTTTATGGAACATATGTCTTCTCCTGGAAACAGAGCGCAAAAAACGCAGGGAACCGATGGAAGAAGCATAATCTGTCTTCTCTATCCATCCGTTCTCCTGCGCTCTATGGCTGTATTAGGCCCGCTCAACAAGAAAGAGGTTGTCACCGAACTCGACAGGTTGAGCGTTTTCCTTGCAAATCTTGACGATCTTGCAGCGATATTCCGCCTCTATCTCGTTCATCAATTTCATGGCTTCGACGATGCAGAGGATCTGCCCCTTCTCCACGACCTGGCCGACTTCCACATAGGGGGGGGCATCGGGAGCAGGTGCCCGGTAGAAGGTCCCGACGATGGGGGAAGTGATTGGATCCCCCTTTTCAACAGGCGCGGCAGCGGCGATTGGCGCTACTTGCGGTACAGCGGCCACAGGAGCGGCCTGAGGAGCTGCCATGACTTGGGGAGCCTGCACATGCACGACTTCCGTGTCGCTCCCACGTTTGATCCTGATCCGCTCCTCGGGGTTTTCCATCTCGAACTCGGTGATATCCGTCTCGGTTACCATCTTTATCAACGTCTTAATATCTTTGATATCCATCTTTCTCTCCTTTTCAGACGTCAGGGATGATCCCCCTGGCATATACACGAAAATCCGCGGGTTACAACACCCGCAGTTCCTTGGAAACCTTGGTAAGTAATCGGCAACCCGATGATTCCACCACCACGGTGTCTTCCAGCCTCACGCCACCCAATCCGGGGATGTATATCCCCGGCTCGATGGTAAAGACCATACCTTCTTCCGCAACAGCATCACTTCTGAACGACACAACCGGCTTTTCATGGACCTCCAGGCCAACCCCATGCCCGAGTCCATGCCCGAAGTAACTTCCGTAACCCTGCTCGTCAATGAACGAACGTGCTATCGTATCCAGATCCTTAAGGGCGACTCCCGGCTTCACCGCTGCAATGGCCCGGTCGTGAGCCTCCTTGACGACTCCGTAGATGGTACGCAACCGCTTGTCAGGCTCCCCCACTGCTACGGTAACCGTCTCGTCGGAATTGTAGCCGTTGAGACGTGCGCCGAAGTCGAAGGTGACCAGTTCACCAGCCCGGATTGCCCGGTCGCTTGCCCTGCCATGGGGAAGTGCACCCCGCTCGCCGGATGCCACGATGAAATCGAAGGCCTTGTCATCGGCCCCCCCTCGCTTCATGGCAATCTCCAGTTCAAGCGACAGGTCCCGCTCTATGGCACCCGGTCGTATGAGTCCAAGAATACCGCACAGCGCCTGTGAGGCGATACCGGCACAGGTATCCAGAAGGGCAATCTCAGCGGCATCCTTGATCGTGCGAAAGCTGTCAACATCGTCCTTGAGCGGAAACAGTTCCAGGCCGGGAAGTTTCCCGGCAAGCTCATCGCGAAGCGCAACACTCACCTGTGTCGACTCAAAACCGACGGTTCGACAGCCTGCCGCACTCACCAATTCGGCGATAGAGTCCAGCTTGTTGCGGTATTCAACCACGTCATAGCCATTGACTTCACTCTGAGCCTGGGTTGTATACCGGGAATCAGTCAGGAACCAACCGCCACGTGGCGTAACCAGAAGCACTCCGTCACTGCCTGTGAATCCCGCAAGATAACGGATGTTGGGGAGACTTGTCACCAGCAGCACATCAAGGGCATGACGCTGCAGACATTCCCTGGCGAAAAAGTTTCTGTCTTGTAGCACAATCATCAGTCGATTACAATCCCTTTTTAATATGGCTAAAAATGGCGCGAAGCCCCAACAGATAACTGTTTACACCAAACCCGGAGATTTGGCCGACAGCAATCGGAGCCACGTAGCTGTGTCGGCGGAATTCTTCCCGTGCATGGATGTTGGAGAGATGCACCTCAACAACCGGAAGCTGCACGGCAGAAATCGCATCACGAATGGCAATGCTGGTATGCGTATAGGCAGCAGGGTTTATGAGGATTCCGTCAAAAACGCCCCTCGCATCTTGAATGGCATCGACCAGGGAACCCTCGGCATTTGACTGAAAAGTCGTCAGTTCCATGCCCAATTCACCGGCAAGAACCTGTAATTCTGCGTTCACATCCGCCAGGGTCTCGCGGCCGTACAGTTCGGGTTCCCGGGTCCCCAGCAGGTTGAGATTAGGGCCGTGGAGAACAAGTATCTTCATCTGATGCCTCACTGATGCAACTCGTCGCGCAATAGAGGTGCATGGAGCCTGAGCAGGTAGCGCCCCTTGCCAAAGTTACCGTCTGCCTGCAGCAGCAGGACAATAAAAAATTCCTCACTGATGGCACGAATGGCAATACGGACCTCCCCGGTGCTGATGGATACTTCCTCCATGGCGCCAGTTTGCAGGACGTCAACGGTGCGTTTGATTTCCTTGAGAAGCGTGGCATACTCAACGGCCAGAAGCTGAACATCTAGTGCTTCATTGGCGCGGATATACTCGTCAATGGCTATCCCGTCGTAGCCCATGATCACGGCTCCGATAGCGCCATCTATCTGCGCCACTATGCTCTCTAAGCTCTCCCTGAACGACATTGCCGAACCCTCCTGATTGTTTCGAGCCATTCCTCCAGCCCTGCAATGGCTGCATCTTCTTCCGGAGCAGCACCTGTCTCTCCCGAAGCAGCACCGGGCAGATCCCAAGCAACGATAACATCTGAAGCAGCTTGTACAGTCACGCTTTCACAGGAATCGTGCATGCTGCCAATTGCATGTATCGAAGAAGCATCAGCTTCTGGCTCCAGAGTTCCCTGCAGGAAAGAGAGCCGAGCCGCATAGCCGCCATTCATTGGCTCTTCAGCAGTTAATTCAGAATAGATGTTTATTGCCTCTTGCAGATGCCCTTGAGAAACGTAGAGTTCGGCCATGGTCGCCGTTTTGAACGGTACCTCGCGAACCGTCTCTTCGTTCTGGTCAGAGGAAGATCCTTCCTGGAAATCGGCATGTTCCGCAGCAGGCTCATCGACAGTCGAAGCGTAAACTTCCGTCAACTCATCATCGGGAACTTCTTCATACAACTCCTCGATCAATTCCAGTTCGGCGTCATCCTCAGCTTCAACAGCCGATACAACCTCGATACGGTAGTCTGCATTACCCGATTGCCATCCGTCGGAAATCTTTTCTGGAGTTTCACGATCATATCCCGCTTCTGAAGCAGACGAGCTCTGCAGTGATTCAAGGGTAATTCTGCTCTCAGAGTCCGCGGGGTTTGCCTCGAGCAGTGACTCAAGAGCCCTCTGCGCGAGAGTTGTCTGTCCCAACTCTATATAGACCTGGCTCAACAGCTTTTGTGCCAGAAGGTTATCCGGCGTAAACTTGACTACATATTCAAGTTCGGAACGAGACTCTGCGATCATCGCTTTTTCGAAATACGCCCTGCCCAGAGCAAGATGCCCACCCACATAATCGGGGTGCAACCCTGTCCCTTTTTGTGCAACGGCTATGGCATCATCAACGAGTCCGATGCGGCGGTAGAGTTCGGCAAGTGGAGCGAAACAGTATGATGCCGGGTCTTTGGCCAGTGAATCTTCATACTTCTTGATTTCGGTCCAGAAAGATGTCGTATCCTTTTCCATCTCATTCTCCTATGCCACACGAGGTCAGGAGTGGGTGAAGGTCAACTACTTTTGTGAAACTGAAATCACCTATACCACGATTACAGACGAATGTAATGCCACCATCTCGAACCTTTTTATCCCGAAACAGGGCAGACATATATTCTGCAGCAGTAAAGACCGGCAGTACTGATGGTAAATCGAGACGCTGGATCAGATTTCTGATCCTGACTGTGTCGTCCTGCGATGCAAATCCACACAGCTCCGAAAAAGACGCGGCAGCGACCATTCCAATCGCCACTGCTTCACCATGAGTATATTGCTGGTAGCCGGTCAACGTTTCCACTGCATGCCCAAGCGTATGGCCATAGTTAAGAACTGCACGGATATCTGACTCACGCTCGTCTCGAGCAACCACATCTGCCTTGATGCTGCAACAACGGCTTATCAGCTTCGTCAACACTGACTGATCACGTCGAAGGATCGGCTCCACATGCTCTTCCAGAAACAGAAAGAGCTCCCTGTCCAAAACTACCCCGTATTTGACAATTTCTGCCAACCCTCCCAGAAATTCCCGTTCTGCAAGGGTTGAAAGGGTAGCAACATCTATCATCACCAGAGCCGGCTGATAAAATGCGCCGACAAGATTTTTCCCATGGGCCAAATTGATGCCGGTCTTGCCTCCAACACTACTATCTACCTGGGCCAGCAAGGTAGTAGGTACTTGAATGAAAGGGATTCCCCTCAGGAATGATGCAGCTGCAAAACCTGCCATATCGCCAATCACGCCACCACCGAGAGCCACAATACACCCTCCACGGTCCATGCCAGAAGAAACAAGCCCATCGTATATACTGGCTAGTGTGTCGATATTCTTATATTTTTCCCCATCAGGCACCTCTATGCTGTAAACATCAAAACCAGCAGTCCGCAGAGATGATGAAACCTCACTCAGATAAAACCCACCGACGGTGGGGTTGGTTATAATGGCCATCTTCTTGCCCAACCCCAGGAGGGTGCAGGCCGTTCCCAAATCCTTAAGGTTTCCGATTCCAATTTCTATCTTGTAACTTCTATCCTGCAAAGCAACAATCAAGGTATTAGTTTCAACACATTCTGGATTTACCATAGCAACTATTCACCCCTGTTTTTTAGCCACAGTAAAATTATCGACACAATTTCCATAGGAGCCTTACCGGTAGTTTCTAGCTTGAAATCACATTCATCGTAAAGATGTTGCCGTTGCATAAAGAGCGCCCTCAGGCGCTGATGACGACTATCTCCCCGTAGCAGAGGACGGCTTGTGTCCCCGGTGAGCCGTGCGTCAATGGTCTCAAGAGAAGCCGCAAGATTAATGACATATCCCGTATCGCGCATAAAGCAACGGTTCGTCTCTCGAAGTATGATCCCCCCACCTGTCGCTACAACCAACGCCGCAGTTTGATCAAGCGCATGCAGCATGGCAGACTCCATATCACGAAATCGCTCTTCACCAAGAGTGGCAAAGATATCAGAGATGCTTTTCCCGGCATCTTCAACGATGAGCGCATCCAGATCGACAAACCGGCAACCCAAATTTTCTGCAAGCAACTCGCCCACGGTGGTTTTGCCGGTTCCCATGAATCCTGTCAAATATATTCTGATCATCAGAACGAACGGAGATACGCAATGTAACTGTTGAAGTTCCGTTGAATCTCTTCAAGCGAGTCCCCACCGAATTTTTCCAGAAATGCGTTGGCAATCTCTCCAGCAACCACTGCTTCAGCAACCACGGCAGCCGCAGGAACGGCACAGGTATCAGATCGCTCCACTGTAGCCTCAAACGGCTTTTTTGTGAGGATATCCACCGATCTCAGCGGCTTGTAGAGCGTGGGAATCGGTTTCATGGCAGCACGTGCAATAATCTCCTCTCCATTGCTGATCCCACCCTCGATGCCACCGGCATTGTTAGTATGCCGGTAGAAACCGCTTGATGCACCATCAGCAATGCGAGCGGATTCATAAAAAATCTCATCGTGAACCAAAGAGCCAGGCTTACGGGCTGTATCAAAACCGGATCCTATCTCGACCCCTTTGATAGCTTGAATGCTCATCAGTGCCATCGCAAGACGTGCATCAAGCTTACGATCCCACTGCACATGACTGCCAAGCCCTGGCGGGACACCGGACACTACGACCTCAATGATTCCACCGACCGTATCTCCAGTCTCCTTGGCCTGATCGATGACATCTTTCATCTTCTGCTCTGCTTCGGCGTCATAGGTAAACAATTCTGAACGGGATGCATTCCCCAGCATGGCTGTCAGTGACAGACCATGCCGCTCTGCGCAGACACCTCCCAACTCGGTGACAAACCCACAGACCCGTATATCAAAAAAGCCCAGTAGAGACTTTGCCACAGCCCCTACTGCAACCCGCATCGCTGTCTCGCGCGCACTCGAACGCTCAAGGATGTTGCGGACATCATGATGGTTATACTTCATGGCACCGGCAAGATCAGCATGACCTGGCCGGGACCTAGTCACCATTATGGACTCATCCCGATAGCACTCGTGTGGGGACATCTTCTCCTGCCAGTTATCCCAATCACGATTCTTCACACTGAGTGTAATTGGTGATCCGATTGTCTTTCCCCATCGAACGCCAGAAAGGATTTCAACCCGATCCTTTTCGATCATCATTCTACCGCCGCGGCCATACCCACACTGTCGCCGTGCCAGATCTACGTTGATATCATCTTCGCCCAAGAAAAGGCCTGCGGGAATTCCTTCTATAATTGCAGTCAGTTGAGGCCCGTGGGATTCTCCAGCGGTTAAGTAGCGTATCATTACTCAGCTCCTCGACAATCTAAATAGACAAATGCCAGGGGAACCCTGGCATTTGCTACAAGCACAGACATTACTGATGAAAATGCAATCTGTCAACTTACGATACGGGGGGTGATGAATATCAGCAACTCCGTTTTGGTTTTTTGCTTTGAGTTTGATTTAAACATCCAGCCGAGTAACGGAATATCCATCAGGAAGGGTACGCCAGAATCCGACTCTGTATCACTATCGACGTAAATGCCCCCAATTACGGTTGTTTCACCATTTTTAACCAACAGTTCGGTAGTGGCTTCTTTTTTGTTTACTGCAGCTGTAGCCCCGGCAGGTGCAGTACCAGGAGAATCATTTTTTGCAGTGATGGTCATAACGATACTGCCGTCTGGAGTAATATGTGGCTTTACTTCCAAGGACAGGGTTGCATCGACTTTTTCCTGCTTGGTCCCCTCTGAAGATGTTGATGGCAGGTAAATCGCCTGTCCTTGTGAAATCTTGGCCTGCTTATTATTAAGAGTCACGACTTTGGGACAGGAGATAATCTTTACTTGCCCTGCAGTTGCTGCAGCAGACAGTCTCATGTCCAATTGAACACCAGCACCAATTTTACCAAAAGAAAGTCCCACTCCCGCACCGTATTTATCAGCAGCATTGAACCCAGAAGTAGGCGGAGCCAAGCTAATAACTCCTCCCCAACCTGCATCTGCTTCGGTGACATTAAGGACATTCGCTGAAGAATCGGTTGCATGCAGAGCCCATTGAACACCGAGATCTCGACTAAATGTAGTTGTTGCCTCGACGATGCGTGCCTCTATGAGCACCTGCTTTTCAGGCATATCAATATTCTTCAACAGAAAGCGCATCTCGTCTATGGCAGAGGGGACATCCTTTACGATGACACGATTTGTTCTTTCATCTCGTGTAATAGTTCCCCTCTCGCTCTTCATTGAAGCAAACTGCTTCTCTACATCGGCAACACTTGCAAAATTAACTTCAAATACCTCGGTCGTAAGTGGCAGCAGCCTTTCACGGACCTTTTTAGCTTCCAATTCTTCCTGCTCTATCGACTTGAATTTCCCTTTCGGCTTTATCTGAATGATATTCCCCTCGCGCTTCATCTCAAGGCCTTTTGACTCAAGAATCACGTCGAGTGCCTGATCCCATGGAACATTTACGAGTTTGATACTGATAGTTCCGGTCACATCATCAGCAATAAGGAAGTTTAAATTACTTACCTCAGCAATCAATTGGAATATTTTTCTTACATCAGCATCAGAAAATTCGAGCGAAACCTTCTTGCCAGTATAGTGCTTCTTTTCTGTGAATTGTGCTGTATATTGTTTTTCCTTGTTCGATTGCTTGATATCCAGACCAGCTTCACTCGCAAGTTCAGATTGAACGGTATCCTCTTTGCCATTACGCAAGGAAGACGAAAGTTCCGGAAGAGGTTTTACATTTTTCACATCACCAACATCAGTATTTCGAATTTCCCAAATTACACGCTCGCCATCCTGAGTAACCGAAAACGGCGCTTCCGCTCGAAGACGGACCAGCAGACGGGCATCATTCCCTGTCTTACCTTTGATTTGATATGGCGTGATTCCTTGGACCACTGAAGCAAAAGAGCTCGTATCAATTGCCCGCTGCAACTTTCGCGCGAGTTGGCAATTCTTGAACGTAAGAGTATACCCTTTTGCTGTTTTTATTGGTTTCCCAGGAGAACAATTTCCGTTTATAGAAACTATAATCAGCGAAGAATCACCCTTCACCTCAAAATCGATTGCGCCTATCGTTGCAGGGCCTTTGTGTCCTGATTTGGGGGGCGCGGCGACTGTATCTACCTCCTTGGTCGTCACAATTGGAGTTGGACCATCCTGATTCTGAGTAAACTGAACTCTAAGGCCGTTCTCATCTTTAATAATTTGATAGGGAGGTAACGACCTTTTAGCATCAAAAACAACTCTTGCTTTCTCAGGAGTCGTGCCGATCCTCGCCTTTGCAATACCCATGGAATTGATATCAATAGACTGACTTTTCAGGGCTGAACGGGCTCCCCAGATATCAATTATCAAACGATCTGGCTTTGAAATCGTGAAACTTTTATATGTATCGACACCTCCAGCAATCTTGATTTCTATCCCATCCTTTTGTAACTCAACAGCAGTGAGGACCCTTTGTACAGGTGATGGCTCAAGTGAAGTCTTCGCCGCCTCAGGCGTTGCATGTTGTTGTTCGGATGCTGCATCTGCAGGTGTCGTCACCTCTTGCTTTACAGATTCGCGTGCGTCTACAGGCTGAACTGGGGTTGGTTGTTCCTTGGGAACTCCATCGGTTGATGAGGGGACGGCAGCAACCGGCTGTTCAGGAACAGTCGCCAGAGCACTCGATGTTTCTGGCGCCAGAGTTGGCTTCGCTTCAACGTTTACTTTTTCCGGTGTTTTCGGAGATCCAAATACAACCAGCAGTTTATTGCCATCTATAGGATTCGGGTTTACAGAAAACTCATCATCAACACTCAAAAGAATTTCAACACGTGTGAGAAAACCCCCTCCAAAACTATGCTTCGCAATAGTAATTCGTTTAATTGTTCCTGCATTGACATCCTGAGACGACAAATTACCCGGCTCTGTCTGTGCAAGATCAATAACGGCACGGGCAGGATTAGCTGTCTTGTAAAAGGTGTAAGTCAGTGCTTTGTCCGCAGAAATTTCAACCTGATTAGCATCTGGAGAAACGATTATGGACTGCAGTGTTGCAGTAGCTGTATTCCCAGCTCCACTTTCTCCGACCGCTGCAAAGGCATAGTTGCCACAAAGCGTTATAAGCATTACTACGGTAAACGCTTTTATCAGCAGCAAACTGAACGGACGCATTTTCATCTGACACTCTCCTTACCTTTTTGCGACAAAGTGAGCCGCACAGTATGTTTCCTTGTTATGCCATTATCGTCGCGAAACTGCTCAAGGACATCAACAGCAGACGCGGTAATGCGTACTATCTTCCCGCTATTGCTACCAATCGACATACCAACCTTTACAACATATCCTTTACCTAGTGGGTCTATGACCAATGCACGGTTTTCTTTCAAACCAGCAATAATCCCAACCAAACGAAACTTGTTGACATCATAGCTCTGGATAGGGAGTGAATCTCCCGCTGATTTACGATTAACTGCCTTCACTGCAATGGTAGGTTGAGAGACAAAAGGTTTAAATGGGTCCTTCTTTTTCGAAAAATCAAGGATTGTTTCAGGCGGCAAAACATGTCGTAACGATGATGTTTGCTTCTGCACAGCCGATGCAGCAGCATCGTTCCTTGTTGATGAGAGCCTCACCTGAACAGGTGCAGAAGCGGACGTTGCCGATTTTGCCGGTGCTTGAACTGCAGGCGAAGGATTTGCCTTTTCATCCTTCGCACACCCAGCTGCAATGAGGCTAACGACCAGGAGGAGAATGTTTGGGATGCAATTACTTTTTCTTCTTGTCATCCTTAATCTCTTTCTTGTCCAGGAATCTGTAGGTTGTTGCCAGACAGTTAACCCGCATCAATTGACGGCCCTTATCCTTGTCGGATTTTAGCTCACTGAAGGTTACATTGCTGATATTGACAATTCTTGGCAAATTACCAACAGCGACAAAAAAATTGGCAATCCCATAAAATGTCCCTGATATCGAAATATCTACCGGTACAGCGGCATAAAAATCTTTGGGTACCTCTGACTTTGGCTTAAACAGCAGGAAATCGAGTCCTGCTGTTTTACCGACAGTGGTTATACTTGTCAGGAGTGAAGGGATTTCTTTTTGATTGGGAAGCTCTGTAAGAACACTTTCAAGCTCACGTTGTAACTGAGCATATTCAATACGATACTTAGGTAACTGATCAGCAATTCGTTTGCTTTCCTGAACTTGGACACGGAGCTTTTCAAGACTCTGTTGCTGCACCTGTAAATCTTTCAACTTTGGTTGTTCAAGTCCAAAAAAGAACCCCACCCCCATCAGAAGCACGACAAGCAACATGATAATGGCTTTCTGTTTCGTTGGGAGCTTCAGTATCTTTTCAATGCTCGGGTCCATGAAATATCCTCGATGCTCTTTTATTCCTTACATTCGAAAATGAGACAACATTTCTCCTATTTTTTTACCTTGAGCATACAGGCCAAGTCGAATTTTTTCGCCTTTACCCCTGCAATTTCATATTGTTCAGACACTTGCAATTCAACAGAGGAAAAATCATCAGTTGCCATCAAATTACGCATAAACTCTGCGATTAATTCCTCATTATATGCAACTCCGCTCATTGAAACAGATACCTCTTTTTCACTGTATTTTGTGAGCCAGAGTTTTTCCGGCACAGCATCACTCAGCCGCGCCAACCTGCTTGCAGGACCTATTTTTTCTTTTCTAAGCTGGTTAAGCACATCAAGCTTTTTCTTCACATCAGCTTGAAGTTTCTTAATGTTATTAATTTCGCCTATCTTTGCCTTAAGAGTCTTCATCTCAATTTCAGATTTGCGAATTTCTTCTTTAGTCGTACTTAATTTCGCAAGTGTAACCGCATACACTGCACCACAACAAACAACAACCCCGATTATGGAAAGAAAAAATATAGATATTTGTTGCTGTGCAGTCTCTTTTTTCTTTAATGCTCTAACTGGGAGTAGATTTATTCTTACCATTTGTCACCGTGCCTCCTTGTTGCCAGCCCCAGTGCAACAGTCATGAGAGGCCCAATTTCCTGGAGATATTCAGGGTCAAACTCTTTATCGTTATATTTGATTTTTTGGAAGGGATTCAATAATTCGACCGGAAGACCAAGTCGATCTCCAACTGTAGATGACAGCATAGCCATCTTTGCACACCCACCACTCAAGAATACTTTGGTGATTCGACCTAATTCTCCCGCATTTGAGTTGTAAAAATCTAAAGATCGTCGAATTTCAATTGCTAATGTATCATTAATTCTACCTGTAACATCCGTGAGTTGCCCTTCTCCAGGAGAGTCACCCGTCAATTTGATCCTTTCAGCCTCATCAGAGCCAAGGCTATAATATTTTTGGATCTCCTCAGTGTATAGATTCCCCCCCATTTGAACATCACGGGTAAACAACGAGACCCCTCCCTTGACTATATTGAAATTCATCATACTGGCGCCAATATTGATCAGGGCATAAACATCTTCAGGGTCGGCATCATAATTGAACTCAAAAGCATTCTGCACTGCAAAGGAATCTACATCCATTACGACTAATTTGAGACCTGATTCGTTAAACACCGTAAGATAATCATCGATAATATCTTTCTTGCTAGCAACAAGCAGAACATTCATTTTTGTAGCATCGATATCTTCTTGTGGTAATAGCTGGAAATCTATGTTCACATCGTTAATGTCAAATGGAATATATTGTTCTGCTTCCCAATGTATCTGTTCATCTAACTCTTCTGGTGGCATAACAGGGAGAGAAATCTTTCTAATAATTACAGAATTCCCTGATATTGAACTAGCGACTTCTTTATCTTTCAAGTTAAGGCTCTTGATGAGCTTTTTTATTGTTTCAACAATTGAGGAACTGTCCATAAGCGCATTATCAACAATAGCCTCAGCAGGCAAAGGCACCAATCCAATGTTTTGCAGCAAGTAACTGCCCTTTTGCTGCTTCAGTTGAACCAGTTTGATTGCACTGGAGCCAATGTCTATTCCGAGGATATCTTTCTTCTTTTGGAATAACATATGAGTTCCCATTCCCCTGTATTAATCCTCAAAGACCTTTGCCCTGTCTGCTAGAGAAAAGCCTAAGGCAAGGATAATCTTTCTCTTGGTTTCCAACCGGCAATCCATACCCCGCTCGATTCGGTCTATAGTTACTGGAGAAACTCCCGCCTGCCTCGCAAGTTCGGCCTTGCTAATCAACTTAGCTTCTCGGATTCTTTTCAAATTGTTCTTCAATTTCATGACATATTCCACTGTCCGTCAGTATTATCAATATGCCTGAAATCTATCCAAATTAAACAAATTGTCAAGATATTAAATGCAATTATATTTCACCTAAACATACACTAATAGAAATTGTCGACTGTGCACAGGCGATTACGGCCAAATAACAACAATTTTTCTTGACATCACGGAAAGGGCAGGGCGTCGTCAGAAAAGGATTTATGGTGGGAGTTAAGTTTGTTATCGGATCGTTGGCAGCATTCTTTAATGCAAATTTTCACAATAAATTGCCCAGCGACTGTAATGCTTTAATATGCATATAATGCGGATATATTTGCTTGCTCCTGAGAAGTTGTTGAACGTTCCCCCTGAACTTCGATGCGATAAATATAAGGAAAATGTTGAGGGGTTAACACTGGAGTACTTTCAGCAACACCTGCGCCCTCAAGTTGTAAACCACTTATGTCAGTATTACCCTTCACGGTATCTATGATTTTGGTGTATATCCGATACGAATCACCACTGCTTGCCTGTAAGTTAAATGTCAAATCCGGACCTTGTTTAGGATTACTTGCCTGGCTACATCCAGAAGGCCATTGGCTGGCAGGCTTCGTTAACTTAGCTTGCAGGCATTTCTGAGAAGCTGTCACCTGTAGCCCCACACCGGAAAAGTCATTTTGCACCTGCGTCACCAAGGTACTGCTAGAGTAGTTCCTCATGATCGTCGGGATGACATCCTTCAAGACAATTTCAGCCCCCCCATGGGAAGCTTCCAGAGATGTTCTGTACCTTTTTTGAGCTCCTGATAAGGAAACCCCTGCAGTTATCATGTAAAGCAGAGCCAATATCATGGTCAAGGAGATCAGCGTTAGCATCAACGCTGTCACCAAAGCAATGCCTTTCTCTTCTTTTATCTTTTGAAGGTTCATGTTCTACCTGTCACTGGTTGCTGGTCAAGTTCTTAGGCCTGACAATGATCCGTTGAACTCGCCAACGGTAATTCAGCATATCACTCGTAAGTGTATAATTCCTGCTGAGACTCAACTCTCCGACGTCCCCCAGTGCGATGGGGCTCGGGCTAGTATAATTCAGGTCCTTACGTCCATTTTGGACAAGCAGATACACTTTGACTACTTTCAGATTCGCTCGAATACTTGCTGCGTCACCAAGAGCTGTTGTAACTTCGGAACCCGTTGCCTCGCCCAAAACACCTGAACCGTCTGCGTTCGAATAAGTATCAATCAAACCATCCGTACCAGCTACCCCACCATTTTTCAGGTCCCAGCCATAAATTACCTGCATGTCGGCCACACAATCCACTATAGGGATATAAGAGAGCTTTCCATCTCCATGGTTAACTGTTGTCTTGTACAGGATGCCGGTTTTAGGTGCACAGGCACTGGGCATACTGCCGATTTTTGATGGCTTGCTGACAAAATAGTCGGTACGGTTGAAGGGCATCCTGAGGTCGTCACCATCTACTATACCGTAGACAAAGTGGACTTCATTCGGGCTTTTGGGTGCAAAATTATTAGATCCCAGGAAATTAGGGTTGTATGTTGTTGCAAAATATAACTTATCAGTAACATCAGCAATGGCACCATCGACGACCAATCGGTTGGTATAGGTCCCATTGGAAAAAACACGGTTCAGAACAATGCTCCAGGCATTATTCTTGATGTTTTCCGCAGCAGAAGGCCACACGTGCGGTTTTGGGGAGTCTGAGGAATAGTTGATATATGTCCATCGCTGAGGCGTATTGCCTCTCCCTACTGAAGATCCCCGTATAACGAGATAGTCAGTTCCATCGACGACATTATAAGTATTGCCTGTCTCACTACCGGAATCCGATATCCCGGCAAGGTTATTCCCCGAAGAAAACGCTCGTGGTATCCCGCTCGGAGCATCATTATACGTGCTGGCAGGTGTGTTCGCTGCTTCTGCGTATACCGGAGCAGTCGCGGGAAACTCATAGGGAATGCCGAACCCTGCTTGTTGGAGATCATGACGTAACTGTTCAAGACCAATCATCCCTTCGATATTGCTTTCTTCGCTATGCATCAACCGTGACGATTGTTTGAGAATAAGATTGAAGGAATCAGAGGAGATCATCACGACAACGATGAATATCGCCATTGTTACAATTAACTCTACAAGAGAAAATCCGTGCTGGTCTTTTAGCATACAATGCCCATTACCCATCACTGTTGGGATCTGGTGATGACTGAAGAACCACCATAAGAGTGTCGATTACCTTTGTATCTCCAGGCGACCTGGACATCCACCTGCTTTGAGTTAACTGATACCGAACTGCCGATCTTTGTTACTGAAAAATTACGAAATCCAGTTAGGACTTTCCTCTGTACAAGGTAACTCTTCGTGGTTGTCGAAATTGCATCAAAACCGATCTGAGAACTCCCCTTAGCAAGATCCTTAGCTATTTCTTCATCTGCAATGACCGATGCTTCCTGCCTAAGATCGGAAGTCATATTGCTCTGTATTGAAACGTTCACAGACTGCAGCAACCCTAGAAGTCCTACTGTCAGAATGACAATGGCTACCAGAAATTCGACGAGAGTAAAACCCTTTTGATCAATACTCACAGGTTCCACCATTCATTTTCCCCATATTTGCTCTCCCAATCGAGAGCACAATACAATCGTAACTAGCTCCTGAACCGGTCGGGTTAACGACAATCGTCGCTCCGCTGTCCGCAAAGCCGCGTGTATCAAATAGATAGTGCTCCCCAGAGAAATCTGCAGACGGCTTAGAAAGACGGTACTTTACCGGTCTAAATGCAATCACTCGTCCAGCAAACTTATTCTCGTTCTCGGTGCTATAATTCTTCAATACGTACTGGTTCGGTTCCAAAACAATACTCTGTTGTTTTTTCGTATGGATTGCGTCAAGACGCAGTCGGTTGATATCGGTATAGAGTTCCCTTGTTTCACGCTCAATCTGTGACTTTACATTCCATGAATGAAAATTCATTGTGCCAATTGTCAGAAGAATTCCGATGATGGCTACCACGACGATGAGCTCGGTGAGCGCAAACCCCCGCATTGATCCATATGCGTATGCCATTTTTGCACGGCAATTCGAGTTCACCATAAACTTTCACCAATACACTTCCCAAGCATTCGGATCATCGCTCCTGCATGTGCAATAGTCGTTTCACTGGTCTGGGGTTAGTAAGAAGTGACAATCCTTGAGCAGTTGGCGGGACACCGGAAATTGCCGTTGCAAGTCGTCTGCCGTCATACCCTTTATTTGTCGGATTATTAAAGGCATCCTTAAGTGATATTTCAGCAAAAGCCCCTGTAGAAACTTGCATAAGAGCCCTGCCCTGCATGGCAGCAGAAGGGGGAACCCCGCCAGTATCATAACGCAACGCCCATACGAGCGAATCACCACCAAATTTACAGATGTCGGCACTCGGCTTAAATGTAGTGAAAAATACCGCCCCACTACTGGAAGCAATTGGATCGGTAATAACCCTCTCTGTCAACGAAACACTGTCCTTCGGATCCAAGGTAACAAACCATCCGGCGGAACTGCCGGTAATGGTAGCAGAAGGACTCGTTGTTGCATCTCCGGTCTGGTCTGTCAGTGTCCCTGTTGCTGCATCGGTACAGTTTTTGTCTAGATCATTATAAGTGCCACCGCCTACAGCGGTTAGCATAGTCCGATTCGCAGTAGAGTAACAGGGTTCCTTAACCCCATAGAGTTGCTGACGGGTTGTTGAAAAATCATCCTGCTTATAGAAAAAACGACCCGTCCCAAAATAGACCCAAAGATTGTAGTTCTTCCGATCTTGCAACTTCGTCACAGCTGTCGTGACAGGACCGACATCATTAATCAAGGTACTGACAACCCAGTCATTCGGGTTTCTGCTTTCTTTAGTCTGCAGACGCAATACTCCGCCTTTCGTCCAAGTATTTGTCGTTGTATCCTTCTGCACATACCCAATATATACGGCATCGTCACTGTAATAACCTAATGAAGAAGCATTATTTCGGTCAGCATCGATCACACTCGTTGCGAGAGATCCGGCAAAGGCATTGCTCGGGAGAGCGTTCCCTGCAAAATCAGTGGTGATAGTCCTAAGCAGTACCCCTGTGGCAAGATCGACCACAAAGATTCTGAGCTGTTGATCCGATTCCCCCTTGAATTGATGTAGTGACGTATCAATTGGTCCTGTTGGCCCAGATGCAAATACGGCAAACCATTTGCCGTTCTTGGAATGATCTGGATTTGCGGTATCGTTGCCTCCTACGTCCTTAACCTTTGCGCTTATGCGCACAATTGCCGGACCGGTTGTAGAATAACCAAGCGTACCCGGAGATCCGGTGTCTCCATAAAAATCCCACATGTATAAAGGGTTAGCCGGATCAGTCACATCAAGTGCAAAATACGAGGAATACCCGACACCGGTAATAGGTGTTTTCACACAGGCTGCTGGAGCAGAACAAGCATTGGTAGTTGGTTTTGCAGCCCCACCAAAACCCATACCGCCCACGAGAACGGTTCTCCACGTCGATGCCGACTTCGCACAATCCGAATAATCCAAAGCAGAATCACATCCAGTAGGTTTACTTATACTGGCATCGATAATGGTAGAGGTTCGGTCAACATAATAGAGATGGGAATACTCGGGATCCGCCAAATATTTCAGATAGGGAAGAGCTTGTTTGGGGATAAATGCCCATTCTTCTTTCCCTAAATTGGAACTTGTGGTAGCCGTGCTGCCGTCAGCATCTACTATCTTCGCCTTTGCATACGGATCCGAAATCTCTTTGAGTATACCAAGCTTAAAAGCATGGAGCATACCATCGTTGCCGCCAACCAACACCATTCCACGGTTCTGGTAGGTTGTCGACTTGGTGAACGACTCGTACGTCGTATCGTTATAGCCGGTTGGAGGATTAAGGTTATAGTTATTCAATTTAACATTGGAAACCAGTTTCGGCGTCGATGACACAATATCACCCAGCTTCCATTCCCTTAGGCAGGTACCCAACCCACAGCCCAGAATAGAAACTTTACGATTGCGGTACCCACTCTGATCCGTACCATGGATATAATTGATGATCTTCGTGGCCTCGGCACCACGCTCAGCATTAGTCCCCGCAGGAACCTGCAAAATATCCCACGTAGTTGCATCATTGGGAAGACCGTTAAAATTCTGCATGCTGCTACCCGAGGTTGAATTGAAGCTTGTATATATGGTTCGAGGTGAACTGGTCAGATCGCGCGACCAGAGAAGGCTCCCAGCTTTCCAAAGACTGTTAACATCATCCGGCGACACGGTGTCCAACGGCGATGTTGTATCATCTGCAGCACCATCACCGTTTGCGTCAAGAAAACGCTTAACCAGGGTCTGATTTTGCGAAGAATCGAAGTAATACTGAACCACATGGTCGTTTTTAAGATGCATGGTATTGCTATGATCTGTATCTTCACGGATTGACGTCTTTTGCAGGTTGGGGTCGAGGAAATACCAGAGATTCTGCATTTCGCCGATCCAGTTGACCTCGGTATTGTTGTCGAACTGCTTCTTTGGATAGAAAACCGCCTGCACTAGGTTAGCTCCACTTCCTTCACTATTATTCAGAATTGACGCCGCCGTTCCGGAAGCGACTCTGGCAAGTATTGCCTCTAACGCCTTTCTTAACTGAGTTTCCAGCATAAGAGGGTTGACCACCAGGAAGTAATTGTCAGGTTCGCCATCACCATCCTTGTCCCATTCTGCAGCCGTGTCAGGTTTGTCATTGCCATTGATGTCCTGGAACCCCCCCCACTTGGCCGCATACCAAAGAGGACTTTTCAGGAAATTTGAAGCAGACGCAACCGAACTCACTGTGAATGTCTTGGACCACTCAAGTGACATATCAGCAATAGTCGACGGAGTGTCTCCGTCAGCGACAGCATCCGCATCCCGAACCGTAAGATAGGCTCCATCTTCTGTTGTCCCGCTTACGACGAACCCCATAACCTGGTCAATAGATCCGGCTGCATACTCTGATTTAAGACGAACTTCAACCCTATCTGTACCAACTGGTGTAATTTCGTAAAGGACTATGGCATCCATATCGTGATCTGCGCCCTGCTCCACATCCTCAAAATTGATTCTGAAGCGTGCATGTGTGACATTGTTACTTGAATCATAGGTAACTTCATCCACATAAAAATCAACGATTTGATTGGAAGGACAAAATGCATCTGAAGCGCAATTGGTTATATGTGCTCCATTTGTATCTGTTGTAACCGTGCATTTGTCATAACAAGACGTCTTGACACTTGAACTCCCGCTTACCGACTTGCCAATGGGGACCAAGGTGACATATTTACCTCCCACCTTGACCTTAATGTCAGCAACTGGCGAAGAAAGTGCGACCACGAAAGTATTAATGTTGGGCTTGGCAGCTTTATTGAATAGATAGGAATGGGCATAATAAGCGACTGCAGCTGAATAATATGACCCCTTTTTAGTTGGTTCTTCAGGGCAAATACCATTGGCAAGGCTGAAATCGCTGATGAGTTTTGAGGAACACATGAAATCTTTATCTGCCGCAACTCCGTTATCGCCAATAAACCAGTTATGCCCCGTAATCCCTTCGTCCGTGCCGATAGTATCCATAAGTGAATTGATGAACGACCTACCACTCGAAACGTCGCCGATACCCAGATGAGGGGCTCGTGTATCTTCACTTACCGAAGCGAAACTTGTTCCGGGGAGTTGGTCTCCGTCATAACTGGTATTTATATCGGAAAGGAGCAAAATAAACGGCTTCGCACAGGAAGGGAAAATTTCATAAGGTTGGTAAGAGTCGCTGCCGCTCTTATATCCCCAATCGGGTTTTGTCAGAGAAATGCCCGCATCGGCAGTTGCCGTAACGGTGAATGCCACTGTCGACTCTCCCTTGCCTGCAATGTAGCGAACTCCCTCATAGAGAAGCTCGGCCATTGGATTTCCCCAGTTACGGCATTCACCCTCCTGGAGGGAGCGTGTGGTTATCCAGCCGCAATTCCCTCCGTCGGTGGTGTTTGGGTAAGAATTGCTGCTGTAATCGTAACCCACGATATGTAACCGATCAAAGGTGAGGACAAGGTTGCCGCGAGTACTTTCAGATGACTGGAAATAACCATTGACTTGAGTCTCATCCTCAATGCCGCTGAAATTTTTCCGGAGCATGCCTCCGCTCATATTTTTAGTGTAAGTGTCGGTCATAAGACCGAAAAACATAGTAGCCCGATCAATGCAAATCCCTTCGGTTGTCAAGTCACACTGCGAGTCAGAGTTACATGTTTTGGCAAGAGCCCGCGAACATACTTTCCCGCCAAGCCGCTCACCAAATTTTTGCAACAACCCTGAGGGCTTCCATTCCGGCGAAGCGACCGTGCCATAATTACGGCAGTAATTATTGAAATAGTCTGTCCGAGGATCGGAATCATTACAGACTTGGACCCGGACCTCAAAATCCTCAGGTGAAACGGTAGTTCCATCAGCCATGGATGTATCGCAGACCGGACGCTCTTTAGATGCCCAGTCCCAGATCCGTTCCGATCGGTTCTGTAGCCTGCGCAAGAGGGGGGCAGTATTGAGGTTCAGCGACGTACTGCAGAAAAGGTGCTGTTTGGCGGTACCAGTAACAAATGTCCCCACTGACGGTGTCCCGGAAGTAATGAAATCAGTCGTTTTAATACTCGGGAGGTTCCCTGTCGTGATAGTAGGTGCCCGTAATGTGAGAGTTGCCGCCCCCACGATTGTCCATGCAGTTGCCGTAGTAGAACCTGGGAGTTTGTACCAAACTCGTACCCCTTCCTGTCCAGTCACATCGGAATGTCTGGCAATTAGCCTGTGATAACCGGCTCCCAGCGTGATCGTGGCACGCTGGGTTGTAGAACAAAAATCCGTGTTATCCGCCTTCGGTTTTTTGTTGTACGCATAACAGCTACCATGAGCACCATAATAACTTGCCACAACAGCCCCATCGATCTCCAATTCGACACCATCGTCGCCATCTACAGCAAATTGCCAATCTCCGGTTAACCCGGTTGCATCAAATTCAGTAACAGCAAAAATATTCAGGTAATTTCCATTGTCATACCTGCCATTGGTTTCGGTGGAATCAAAATCTGTAATGGTTTTTGGATATCCAGCCTGCAGGCTTCCCGGTTGGTATGAATTGAGCAGATTGGCATGGTCAGTTCCAGCGGAACTGTTGGTGTGGTTATAGCGGGCAACGAGAATTTTTCCTACCTGATCCCAGGGGGCAGTCGTGGTTGTGCTGGTCACCGGGGCATCGGAAGGGCCGATACCAATGAGATTGATCGACTTGTCCGTGCAGGTATAGCCTGACGCGCAGTCGTCACTGGTCATGCACATATTGGTATAAGGTAATGTCGCAGTGGCATTGTAGCAAAGTCGCCCTGTGACCTCCTTGCCCCAGCTATGGGCGTCATGGGGGACGTTAACCCGCTCAAGAACGGTTGTTGTACTGTCTGTACTGCGATGGCCTCCGTAAAGCACCTTGCGGAGCACATCCATACGCGACATGGTCAGCCAGTTGAGGATATTGCCACTCCATTGGGATGCGGCACAAAACTTGTTGGTTGCAGCCCCAATAGGCTCGAAATTAGCGGTGCCTGTATTGTCATAGGTATAGCAGACATCGGGGTCGAAATATCCATAATAGGTAACGGAATGCTTATAGGTAATTTCCAGTTTGCCGTCTTCATCAAGATCGGCAGCATCATTGTATGCCTCATAATAGAGTTTGTGCTCACGGCCAGTGGAAAACATCACCAGTGGAGGTACGCTCTGAGCAATAAACGGGGGTTGAATACAATAATCATTCATAACCGCAGCATCAGCACTGTGCGACATGATCAAATTGCCACATAAGATCAGAAACAGTCCATAAACTGTAATAATTTTTAATGCTTTCATTTTTTCCACTCCTCTATCACGATCTGATTGACCGATGCGCCCTCAACCCGCACGGTCACAGAGAGACCACGATACACATCACTCAGCTGTGCTTTGTGTTCGGTAAAAGCACCTTTGTTCTGAGTCTGTGACAGGACCTGGATCTTATATGCTAGAGGGAATTCCCTTCCATCAACATTGATGCTACTATCAGATATGCTTCGCACTAACCCATTGAAAAAATAATGCTTTGAACGTGCCTGGACAGGCAAACCGACAACCAGCAACAAAAACAATATTATAACAACTCTCATGGTCCTCTCCTCGTCCTTACTCAGCTTCTCCTTGGATCAACCTACGCAACTTACCCGCTTCATAGAAACCGGAAATCATTCTGCCATCTGGGAGAATTAAGGTAGGGGTCACTCTGACTCCCAATTTCTCACCAAGTTTGATCGACTCGTCCACAGGTTCTTTCGAGTCTTTCTCCCCAGGCGTTGGGAGCTGTTCTCCTGCAAATGCCTTATCCAAAAGATAGGAAGTCCCCGCACCGAGAATAACTCGAGCCTTATCGTACGCAGTTGGGTGCATCTTCAACGGAAACATCTTCACGACAATTTCCAAATCAGGCTCCATGTAAACCAGTTTCACCAGTTCCCAATGGAGTTTTTTGCAGAACGGACAATCTGGATCCGTGAAGACAAACAGTTTCTTCTTCCCCTCAGGATTACCAATCAGGATAGAATTTGATAGAGGAATGGATGCAACGTCGATCTTTGTTTTGATCGTCGTGGCCTCAGGCTCAACAGATGATTGATTGACTATTTTCTTGGTTTCCAGCGAAAAAATAGGGCCGGGCAACAAGTGCTTTTTGGCATAATCCACATAGGCTAACGCCTGTTTCCCTTTATTCTCAACAGTGACTTCAAAGAGCCCCCGAACTACTGCTTGTTTGATCCCTTTTACTTCGCCAACCCCGGCGAGTAATTTGTTTGCTTCATCGATAGTCAGGGTATGGCAGCTGCTACAATCACTTCCGGAACGATTACTCCCGTCAGTACATTCCTCATGGGGCATTGCGAATACAGACACTACCATAATCGCGAAAAAAAACACCGCTGCTATTCCAGTCCGAACCATACTATTCCTTTCGTCACATTCAGGAGGGATATTGAGCAGTTAATTTTATCCAACCGTACGCGATGCTTAGCAACCCCGGTGCCAGATAAAACAACTCCATTACCAATTGTAATTACACCATATTTTACACACCACACACAGCAAGGCAAACATACATCGCAAATTTTTCATAGCACCGACCAGAAATCCTCGCAGATATTACATACTAAGCCCTATTCCATGCCAAACTCCTTGATCTTATAAAGCAGGGCACGGTGACTGATCTCAAGTAACTTTGCCGCATGGGTCCTGTTCCCTCCGGTCTTTTCCAGAGCACGGCGGATGAAATCCCGTTCCAGCAACTCTCCTGCCTTTTTGAGAGAGAGGCAATCAGCAGGAATCATATCTGCAAACTTTCCGCGCACACCCCCGCGCAACTTTTCCGGAAGCGCATCAGGGGTAAGAAGCATTCCTTCACAAAGAATAAGACCGCGTTCGATCACATTCTCCAGTTCGCGGACATTCCCTGGCCACGCATAATCCATGAGCAGCTGTAATGCAGCCTGGCTGCAACGGACACCAACCTTGCCAAACCTTTCCCCATAGCGGTCGAGAAAATGGTCGACCAGAAACGGAACATCCTCGGAACGTTCACGCAAGGGGGGCAGGGTCAAGGCAAAGACGTTGAGTCGAAAGAAGAGATCCTCTCGAAACCTTCCTTTCAGAACATCTTGCTCCAAATCACGGGACGTGGCTGAGATAACCCGAACATCAATCTTGCGGGCATTGGCAGCACCAACCCGCCTGATCTCCTCTTCCTGCAGAACTCGAAGTAGCTTTACCTGCAGAGCCAGCGGCATTTCACCAATTTCGTCCAGGAAAAGCGTCCCACCATCCGCCTGTTCGAACAAGCCGGCCTTATCCACTGAAGCATCCGTGAATGCTCCCTTTACATGGCCGAACAGCTCGCTTTCCAGCAGGTTCTCCGGGATCGCGCCACAGTTGACCCCGACGAATGGCCCCTTGCGGCGAATGCTGTTGTAATGGAGGGCTTTGGCGATCAGTTCTTTCCCTGTCCCTGACTCTCCGAGGATCAAAACCGTGGTCTTGAAATCGCAAACCTTTTTCACCAGGGCAAAGATATTCAGCATGACGGGATTCTTGCTCACGATTCCCGAAATGCCGAACTCCCTGTTCACCGCCTCCTGAAGCTGGCGGTTTTCCTCTTTGAGACGCTCCCGTTCCTCGGCCTTCTTCAGCACCAGAGCAATCTCGTCACTTTTGAACGGCTTGGAAATGTAGTCGTAAGCTCCAAGCTTCATGCATTCAATGGCCGTATCCACCGTGCCGTAGGCTGACATCATGATAATGGTCGAGGTTGTGCCGGACTGTGTTGCCAGTTGCAGGAACTCCACACCATCGACAACCGGCATCTTGATATCACAAAGGATAAAGTCGTAGGCATCCTTTATGACCCGATGCAAAGCTTCTTCGCCATCGGACGCAAGTTCAATGGCATAACCCAGCTTCTGCAGCATAACCCTGAGCATGTGCCGCAGATTTTCTTCGTCATCAACCACCAGTATCCGTTTCCGTTCCCGGTCTTTCACCCATCCTCCTTCAACGTTGGTCCTGGTCATCATCCACCACCGGAAGCCAGACGGTAAAGCAGCTCCCCTCTCCGACGGTGCTGTTTACGGTAATCCGACCGCCAAATGAATCAATGATCCGCGCGGCAATGGATAATCCGAGCCCGGTACCTTTTCCAGGCTCCTTGGTAGTGAAAAAAGGGTCGAAGATCCGATCGAGATTCTCCGCGAATATCCCCTCCCCTGCATCGCGGATATCGATCCTGATGCAGGGGAGGGAAGCGTCGTCCCCTGGAAGCGACCTACTGAAGATTCCACCGAAGTCGTCACGTCGTCGGCCCCTGATGACTCCTGAATACGCTTCAGACATGCGCTGGATGTTCATTTCCGCACAGTTGGCCCGTACCTCAATGAGGCCGCCATGGGGCATGGCATCACGGGCATTGATCAGCAGATTGATGAGCACCTGCTGCAACTGGAATCGATCGAGATAGAGTTCCGGCAGACCAGCCGCAGCTATGACAGTTGTGGTGATGCTCTTGAAAGCCCCCTGGCCAGTCAAGAGCGCTACTGTTTCATCCAGAAGCCCTGCAACCTGGACATGCAGACGTTCGCCATGCGCTGGTTTGGCATAATGCAATAGATCACGGACAATACGATCGATTCGCCCTGCATCCTGCTCAATCCGCACGGCATAATCCAATTTTTCCCGATCGCCGGCGAGTTCTTCCCTGAGGATGCCTGCGTAGCCGATGATCGCAGCCAGGGGGGTGCCGATTTCGTGGGCAGTTCCCGCTGCAAGCAGCCCCACTGAGGCCAAACGTTCCGAACGGAGGGTTTCTTCACGTGCCGCCTGAAGTTGACGATTCACCTCCTCAAGAGAACAGACGTGCCGGTCGACTTCATCCCGTTTGGTTCGCAGCGACTCGAGCATCGCATTGAACGAATCAGCAAGCTCTGCTATTTCCGTACTACCGGGGACATGCACCTGGGAGCCGTAATCGCCTGCGGCTATTCTCTGTGTGGCGGACAGAAGCCGTCGCATGGGAGCAACAACGATCCTCCGCAGCGAAAGATAGCCAAGGCCGAGCAGCATCAGAAAATCGATGGCGAAATAGGCATGGAACAACCGTCGCGACCTGGCAAGACGTTCGTGCTCGCTGGAAAGCGTCAGGGCAAGTCGCGCTGCCCCGACCCTTTTCCCCTGGAAATTCATCGGAGCATAACAGAGAATCTCGGTCCCGCCTCTGGCGACGACCGTTGCATCGCTTCCATCCCGCAAAGTTTGCCGGAGTCGCGGGTCTGATCCTCTTCGATCGGCTAATGAATAGACCGTACAACCGTTCTGGTCCACCAGCACAAATCCATTGAAGCCTTCGACATCTGCCAGCGATCCGACCAGATCGGGGCTCATGGATTGATTTCGCCCGGAAGTGGTCAGAGGAGCCGGGACCGCACGGAGAACCATGGCCAGCAATGCCTTGCCGGCTTCACCTTTCATGGTGTACAGGTCCTTCTCTGCTGTTGTGAAGGCAATGATACTCAGGAGAAGCCAGGTGAGGATCAGCAGGGATGCGAGGGCAGCCAGGATAGTAACAGTGAGGCTTAAGCGAAAGATTTTCATGGGTTCGCTATCCCCCGGGCAATGCTCCCAGGCTGAGATACCAAGTTATGATCCGATTCCCGTAAAATATATACAGGATAGCACCGAACGCAAGAAACGGTCCGAAGGGGATGGCAAGCTTGGCATCCCTGCCGCGGGCCAACATGAGCGAAATACCGATCACAGACCCCACCAGCGAAGCACTGAAGATGATGAACGGGACGGATCGCCAACCGAGAAACGCCCCCATCATTGCCAGCAGCTTGATGTCGCCCCCACCCATGCCTTCCTTGCCGGTAAGCCACTGATAGCCGTACGCAACGAGAAGCAGACTCCCCCCCCCGGCAATGATGCCGATCAACGAGTTCTGCCATGAATGCCCATGAATGACAAAGGAACAAAGGAAACCGATCACGATCCCAGGAATACTGATCACATCGGGGATGATCTGATGCTCCAGGTCAATGAATGTAATGACCACCAGCGCACTGCAAAAAAAGAAAAGCACGAGAAAGGCAGGTGTTGATCCAAAACTGCGAAAGAGAAACAGGGTGAGCAGCCCATTGATCAGTTCAACCAGTGGGTACTGGGCAGAGATCCTTTCCCGGCAGGAACGGCACCGCCCCCTGAGCAGGGCGTAACTCAGAATCGGGATGTTGTCATACCAAGCAATGGCACCACCGCACCGAGGGCAATGAGATGCCGGGAATACCACCGACTCCCCCCGGGGAAGACGGCTGATGCAAACGTTCAGAAATGATCCCACAACGGCACCAAACAGAAACACAACGATCTGGATACTCAGGACAGAACTCACGTGACCCTCAGGTGAATGACGTTTGCAGTAAGGCAACGCCCAGTATACCGGAACATCCGGCAATTTCCAGGGTATTCGAGTCTACAGGAGGTAAGGTGCCCGGCTGGTTCGTTTGGCTTGATGCAAATATATATTCATTTCTTGGAATATATGCTACTGTCTCTTCCATAAGGAGACACTTCTATGAAAGACATATTGCTACTGCTGGGTTTTCTGGCCTTTTGGGTGGTGCTGCAAAAATATATTCTGCCACGCCTTGGCGTACAGACCTGAATGTCCGATTCCTGCGACCTCGGGGACCGAGGTAAAAAAAAGAAGGAACCATAACGGAAAAGGGCCGTTCCATTTGGAACGGCCCTTTTTTGACACACGATCAG